>Ga0222712_10000732_pt1 | contig 41756 bp, 37 predicted proteins | sample C33_657DmetaG_FD_165043 | JGI IMG/M metagenome (GOLD analysis project Ga0222712, IMG submission 165043) | Estuarine water microbial communities from San Francisco Bay, California, United States - C33_657D | ecosystem: Environmental > Aquatic > Marine > Unclassified | place: USA: California... | reverse complement strand
GAGCAGCATCTGTTTCAGTTGCCCAACCTTTTACATCAGCAGCATCTTTGAAGATACCAGCGATTTTGTAACCAAAGAAAGCACCTACTGGATGACCGATAGCGTTTCTAACTTGATTACCTGTATTGTGTGTACCAGCAGCTTCGAAGAAACCAGCAGCACCAGGAATATTAATAATAGTAGACTTGTATGCACCGATATTAGCACCAACTGTATAGCTTACATCATTGTTGATTTTACCACGATAGTTTAATGCTAAGTCAATACCAGTGTTTTTCATGTCACCGATATTTACTTGAGGTAATTGAGAACCTACACCCACAACAGCAGGCGCTTGGTCTTGGAACAATAAACCGTCAATTCTTTTTTCATACCAGTCAAAAGAGATATCTAACTTGTTATTTAAAACAGTCGCATCAAAACCGATGTCTAAGATATTATCTCTCTCCCATCCAGTTGCAGTATTACCTAAGTTAGTAGCATAGAAGCCCATCACTGTAGAGTTACTTGTACCGAATAAGTCATAGTAAGAAGATCCACCAGAACCACCATATAATGTGTATTGGTTCAATGCACTTACGTTAGAGATAGATCCTAAGATACCATAGCTACCACGTAATTTTAATGAATTGATACCTTTAACGTTCTTGAAGAAATCTTCTTGAGAAATCATCCAACCAGCTGAAGCTGACCAGAAATTACCATAACGCTTATCTGGACCAAATACAGAGCTACCATCACGACGACCATTCAAGCCAATTAAATATTTGTCTTTGAAAGCGTAATCGATCTTAGCTAAGATAGAAGTACCAGTTTGCTTATAGAAATTAGAATAGTTGTTTTGACCAATTGGAGAACCAGTATTCAAACTCAAGTAATCAGTGTTATCAGAGAAATAGTTTACTCTAGAACCACCTACTTGACGACCTGCTACTTTTAACATCTCATAACCAGCCATTAATTTAATGCTATGGTTTTGTTTGAAAATATTAGAGTAGTTGATAGTGTTTGTCCAGTTGTAGTTATTGTTGTAACCACCATATTCACCGTATCCATTAGAAGAACCATTTTCAGCATTCTCATAAGAACGGTAGTTATGATAGAAACCATAATAGTTATCAATACGACCACCAAATACAGTTTTAGCAGTAAAGTGCTTAGCAAAATCAACTTCTGCATACACATTACCTTGTACTTGCCAGTTATAGTTTTGGTTGTCTTTAGAACGCATACGATTTGCATATGGGTTAGAAGAGTTACCTAACTGAGATCCAGCTGTACCACCAAATCCACCACCTGCATCTAATACAGGGATAATTGGTTGTTCCCAAGCTGTGTTATTGATATCGTTACCTTCTTGGTTATTACCAATTCTTGGGTTGTCTTTGTAGAAAACAGTTAAGTTTTCACCAAGACGAATATTGTTTTTAATATTCCAAGATGTGTTAGCTCTAGCAGTATAACGCTTTAAGTAAGTGTTCAATAATGTACCCTTTTGATCTAAGAAGTTCAAAGAGTATAAATATGTAGATTTCTCAGCAGCACCAGATGCAGTGATTGTATGACTTTGCATTGGAGCTGGATCCATTACTGCATCCCACCAATCAGTACCAGTTTTGTTAGCTGGAACGATTAAGAAGATATCACCTTTAGAGTAGTTGTTGTTATATTTAGTTAAATCCACAGGTCCAGTATAACCAGACTTAGAACCATACTTAATATAATCAGGGATAACTGGAGAAGTACCAGTACCATATTGGCCTGAAGTAACTACACCATTTTTATCTTGTTGAGAGTTTTTAGCTGCTAACCAGAATAAGTCTGCCATACCTTTAGTATCTAACTTATTCCAAACGTTACCAGTTTTTGGCATTTGAACACCATAGTAAGATTCGTAAGTAACACTTGGTTTACCTCTACCTTTTCTTGTAGTAACAATGATAACACCCGCAGAACCTCTAGCACCGTAGATAGCCGCTTGACCATCTTTCAATACTTGAACTGACTCGATGTCACTTGCAGATAAATCACGGAACAAGCTCAAGTCACCAGGAGCTGATTGTACTCCATCCACGATTACTAATGGAGTTGAGTTACCGAAAGAAGTGATACCACGTACGAATACGTTAGAAGGTTCACCTGGGCTACCAGAACCAATAATAGTTACACCAGATGCTTGACCTTGTAACATTTGTTCTGCAGTACCAGAAGGAACTGATTTCATGTCTTTAACGTTAACAACAGATACCGCACCAGTGATTTCTTTTCTCTTTTGTGCAGTGTAACCTGTTACAACGATCTCAGATAACTGAGAAGCTTCTTCAGTAAGAGAAATCTTAACTGAATTTTGAGAGCCAGCAACAGCCACAGATCTATCAGCAAAACCAACAGAAGTTACTGATAAAGTAACATTACCTGTTGCATTAACTGCAAATGAACCATCGTCTCCAGAAAGTGCAGAGACTTTTTGTCCATTCACAGAAATTGTAGCACCAGCAACGGCTTTACCGTCTTTAGCTGAAACTACTTGTCCTTTAATTGTTCTTGTTTGTGCGTTAGCAACAAGACCCAATAACAGCAAAGGAACCGTAATTAAACGTAGGAATTTTCGCATAGTGTTCGGGTTTGATTTTTAAATTTTAATACAATCGTGTACCAATAATATAACAGTTTGTTAACTTATGCAAACCTTTGCATCACTTTTTTTAAAAAATTTCAAACGTTTGTGTAAATAATACACTAATGGAAATTAGTTATTGTGTACCTACTACACATTTTTTGTTCAACTAAATAAAAAAAGATTTAAACAAAGCGCCTAATTTTGATAAATCAATGAAAATTAACGAGAACGATAAAAAAAGCAGTTGGCAAATTCATCTTTTGGGTGATCATGCTATTTTATTTTCATTGCAAGAAAAAATAGATGCTACAATTAATGCTGAAGTGCATGCATTCAATCATTTCATACAAAGCAAAAAAATAAATGCTTTTAAAGATTTTATTCCCTCCTATCATAGTTTAACCATCGTGTATGATATTATTGAAATACAAAAATTAATTAAAAATAATTTGATTGATTTAGCACAAAATTTTATTGATGAGTTTGACCATTTTAAAAAAGAAAATAATGCTTATTCTTTAAAGAGTAAACATATCAAAGTACCTGTTTGTTATGATCTTTCTTTTGGAATTGATTTAGAAAAAATGTCCAAAGAAAAAAATTGTTCTGTCAAAGAAATTATTGAAATACATACTTCAAAAACTTATCAAGTTTTTTGTATAGGATTCATGCCAGGATTTGCCTACATGGGTAAAGTGGATGAAAGTATTCAAGTTGCAAGACATCCTAAACCAAGAGCATTGGTTCATGCTGGAAGTGTTGGTATTGCTGGAGCACAAACAGGTATATATCCAAAAGACGCACCAGGAGGATGGCAAATTATTGGTAGAACTCCTTTTCAAATATTTGATCCAATCAATTTAGCATTATTTGCACCCAACGATTCAGTTTCTTTTTATCCAATTTATTTGGATGAATTTAATTCATTAAAAAAAGAGATAAATCATGAACATTAAAATAATTAAGAAAGGTATTGCAGATAGTCTGCAAAATGCTGGCAATTATGGTCATCAAGATTTGGGTATACAAGTGGGTGGATATATGGATTTTTTATCTGCACAATTAGCTAATAAAATTCTAGGAAATAATTTAGATAATACTGTTTACGAAATTCATTTTCCTTCTAGTCATTTTGAATTTGATGAAGCCGTTTTTATTGCCATAACTGGTGCGAATTTTATACCAGTGCTAAATGAAAAAAGTATTCCAATGCATGTGCCTATCGAAATAAAAAAAGGAGATGTCCTGCAATTTCTAAAGCCAATGCAAGGTAGAATTACCTATATGGCCATCTCTAAATATGGTCCAACAGTAAAAGTGAAGGAAGCTTTAATTGAGCAAGTAGCAACTTTATTATTCAAGCCCACTACTCTTAGATTTATTCCTGGCCCAGCTTGGAATGATTTGACAGCAGCATCCATTCAGCATATTATGGAAACTACCTTTCATACCACGCTACAATCCAATAGAATGGGCTTTCAATTAGAAGGGCCAATGCTCCAAACCATAGAGCCAAAATCTTATTTATCTGTAGGCGTAACAAGAGGTACCATGCAATTATTACCAAATGGTCAAATCATTATTTTGATGGCAGACCATCAAACCATTGGTGGCTACCCTAATCTAGGTCAAATAATTTTGGTAGATTTACCTAGGCTAGCGCAAATGGTACATCAAATGCCTATACATTTTAGATTATGCAATCTATCCACAGCACATGAACAATATCAATTCATACAAACACAATTTACAAGTTGATTTAAATTGTGATATGGGTGAAGGCATGGATAACGAATCCGAAATAATGCCTTTTATTAGCAGTGCCAATATTGCATGTGGTTTTCATGCAGGTAATGAATATACTATTAAAAAAACAATAGAAATTGCATTAGAACATGGCGTAGCAATTGGTGCGCATCCTGGGTACGATGATCCAGAAAACTTTGGAAGAATTTCACAAATTATTTCGGTATTAGATTTAGCTGAATTAATTAACGAACAAATTTATCTTTTCGAAAAAATTGCAGAGCCAATGGGTGCAACCATTCATCATGTTAAATTACATGGTGCTTTATATAATGACTGTGCAAAAGATCCAACTCTTAGTAAAATATTTGTTCAAACAGTACAAGCAATTTATCCCGACGTATATATTTATGGATTAAGCGAGAGTAATACTATTCAACAAGCTATTATACTTGGGCAACCCTATATGCAAGAAGTATTTGCAGATAGGACATACCAAAAAGATGGAAGTCTTACTCCCAGACATATGCATGGTGCTTTGATTGATGGTATTGACAATGCATGCGCACAAGCACTTGAATTAGTGTTGCATAAAAAAGTAAGAACAATGCAGGATCAAATTATTAAATTGCCTGCAGATACGATTTGTATTCATGGAGATGGCTATCATGCTATACCAATGGCCAAAGCTATTTGTACCACATTAAAAGAAAAAGGAATTGAAATCAAATATCCCCAGTAAAAATAATATTGGCATTAGTTTAGGCGCTGCATTTTTAATGGCTAACTCTTCTATAGGTCCAGGCTTTTTAACGCAAACATCATTTTACACAGAACAACTGCTCACTAGTTTTGGATTTGTAATTATCATTTCTATCTTACTAGATTTTGGTGCACAAATAAATATATGGAGGGCCATAACACTCAGCGGAATGAGGGCACAAGAAATTGCCAATCAATTAATGCCAGGACTTGGCAGTATTTTGAGCTTATTGGTTGTTTTAGGCGGCTTTGCATTTAATATTGGCAATATTGCAGGCTGCGGATTGGCCTTGAATATTTTAACGGGTATTTCTTTTGCAAAAGGTGCCATCATTAGTGGCATTGTTGCGATTTTTATTTTTTGGTTACAAGAAGTAGGGAAAATGCTAGATCAGTTAACTAAATTTTTAGGGATATTTAAAATTGGGCTAACCTTGATTATTGTTTATGCTGCACATCCTCCACTTTTAGAAGCAGTTCATCATAGTTTTGTGCCTGAAAAAATTTCTTGGATTGCTATTGTGACTATTGTTGGAGGTACAGTGGGAGGATACATTACTTTCTCTGGTGCCCATAGATTAATTGATGCAGGTATAAGTGGACCTGATCAAATTGGTTTTGTTACAAAAAGTGCTAGTAGAGGAATTTTGATCTCCTCTACTATGCGTTTTATCTTATTTCTTGCTGCAGTAGGCGTTGTGTCAAAAGGAATTAAATTAGATAGTAATAACCCTGCTGCTACTGTGTTTGAAACAGCTGGAGGTAGATGGGGATTGTTTATTTTCGGCATGGTTTTATGGAGTGCAGCCATTAGTTCAGTAGTGGGCGCATCTTATACATCGTATACTTTTATCAAGCATATTCAAAACAAATGGATACAAAAAGAAAGATGGATGATTAGTGCTTTTATTATTGCTTCTACTGCCATTTTTGTAACCATTGGAAAACCCAAAGACCTTTTATTAATGGCAGGATTAGTAAATGGATTTATTTTACCTATCGCATTAGCAGTTATGTTAATCGCTAGTAGAAAATTAACTGTATTGAAGCAATTCAAATATCCTTTATGGATTGAAACTGCAGGATGGATGGTAGTGATTATTATGGGAGGAATGAGTGTCTTTGCACTCATCGATAAATTTGCTTAATAAAAATTATTTGTCTGTAGACTCTCCGTCTAAGATCTCAAATTTTTTCTCTTTTGGTTTAAAACCAAAATTATAACGGATATTAATACCATATCTTCTTGTATCATTCTCTCTGTATCCATTAGATCTAATACTACCCTGATTTAATACAAAATGATTGTTATTGGTAAAGAAAATATCATTGGCGCTTAATGTTACAGTTAGTTTTCTATTGAGGAACTGCCTATTAATAGTGGTATTCAGTTGTCCAAAATTATCTAATTCATAAAACTGTTGTTGTCCATTCGTTCTCCAGAAACCATTAATAGCAATAGTAGATTTAGTATCTAATTTGTATGACTGAAAAGTAAAAAAGGTATAACTAGCTTTATCAAAATTAAATGGCAACTGCTCGTAAAAGCCATCGTATATATTTCTATTATACTGAACACCTGCCACTGCAAAATACTTTTTACCAGGAGGTATTACAGCAATAGCTCTGAAATACACTTCTTTGTTCTTACCTAAATTATCATAAGTTCTATAAGACACTTGCTTATTCAATGGAGACGGATATACTACGCTAGAAAAAATATCCTTGGTCTCATTGATACCATAAGCAAATATGGGTTTATCATCAACACTAATATTCGCTTCATAATTAGAAGTAAACTGTGGTTTCAAGTTGGGATTTCCTATTTCATAGGTATATGGATCTATATATTTTGCAAATGGATTTAAGAAATCATAACTAGGTCTACTAATAGTTTTTCTATACACTAAATATCCTCTCATTTCATACCCCATAATGGTGATGATCTTTCTACTTAAGTATATATATGGAAAAGCATCCGTTCTATTCACAGAAAAATTAGTATCCTTTGGAACAAATTGTTGACCTTCCATAATAGTTTGCTCTATTCTTGATCCCAATTTTAAAATCACAGCACCCCAAGCTTTGGAAGTTTGCAGATACCCAGCATTTACCTGCTCTTTGAAACTATAATTACTTGTTCTGAAAAGATCGGGCATAGTAACACCCGCAATGGTCTTGGTATATTTTGCGTGGTTATCAAATTGCAAAACAGAGGTCTTCAATCCTGTTTCCCAACTTAGCCCCATCCATTTCTTTTTTAGATCTGTTTGTGCAATGAAACTAGTTCTATAATTACCAAAATCTCCTTCACCACTTGATCCAATTATGGATCCAAATTGATTCGCATAATTTTGATGCGTAGCTGCTTCAGAATAATTCACCGATACATCTGTCACCCACTCACCGCTTAATGTGTCTAATTTATATTTTGATCTAAAGGATTGATTAATATTATAATTATTGCCTTTATTATTGATGGTCGTTTGATTCAAGGCTGGCAGAGCGGTAGAATTAATTACACTTAGCCCAGCATTGTTATTAGTAGTATTATTAAATAAATTATTACTGATTCTTCCATCGTAATTAAATTCCCATTTTTCTTTCCAATTTTTTCCTATACCATACCCAACATAAAAAGAATTACTTGGATTTTGTGTTCTAGCTTTTTGAATGATCACAGAATCGGTACTTAAATATCTATTAGTATTGTTTACACTATAGCCATTGTTATTATTATACTGAGTGTTTAAATAAGTGCTATACTTGTCATTAGTATTATTCAAATTCACGCCAATAAACTGATTACCATACTGCCCTTGATTTAATCCAGTATTCATTGATCCATTCAAACCAAGCTTTACCCCTTTTTTCAAAACAATATTTACTACACCTCCACCACCTGAGGCGTCATATTTTGCAGAGGGTGTTCTAATTAATTCAATTTTTTGTATCACATTAGGTGGCAAACTTTTTAGTAAGGTAGATAAATCAGAAGGACTCATTTTCAAATCTCTTCCGTTAATCTGCACCCCTGCTGGCGATAAGCCGTTTAAATAAATATTACCATCACTATCAATAAATATACCCGGCGTCTTCTCAATAGTCTCCATTGCATTGGTAGAACCTGCTGCTAATTGTTCTGGATCTACTACCGACTTATCATCTTCTTGTCTTACTAGTGCTTTAGAAGAAGTAACTACCACTTGATTTAATTGCGTAGGGTCTTCTAATAATTTAATGGTAACAATTATATTATTCTCTAAAGCAATTGTTTTATTGTATTTTTTGTATCCCAGTGCAGTAACCTGAATGACGTAATTTTTATTAGGGGTTATATTTGCGGTAGCTATACCATTAGAATCAGCAATCAATACAAACTTCTTTAGAGTATCTAAAACAGTTATTACTTTTATATTAGCAAATGCGATGCTATTATTTTTAACATCCATTACTTTAAAAGTATAGTTTTTAGATTGGGCAAAGCCAATGCTAACTATAAAACAGCTTAAAAAGGCGTATAGTAAATTTTTCAATGGTAGCTACTAAATTTCACCTTTGCCATCTAACCAAAGCTTTACCGCCTCTGTTGTTACAGATTTTGGTCGCTCTAATGGGAATCCTAATGCTCTATCCCAAGTTAAACTAGCTAGCACACCTAGTGCACGGCTAACAGCAAATAATACGGTGTAAAATTCGTATTCAACAATACCATAGTGTACTAATAAAGCACCACTATGCGCATCCACATTTGGCCAAGGGTTTTTTACCTTACCTAAAGATTCTAAAATTGGAGGTACAGTTTCATAAATCTTCCAAACTGTATTCACTAATTTATCATCTGCTAAATGCTTCTTACCAAATTCCATTTGTGCAGTAAAACGAGGATCTGTTTTTCTTAATACAGCGTGACCATACCCTGGAACTACTTTACCAGAGGCTAATGTTTTTTGAACGTATTCAACAATTTGTTCTGCAGTTGGATTATCTGTTCCAATAGCTTCTTGCATCTCAAAGATCCATTTAATCACTTCTTGATTTGCTAATCCGTGTAAAGGACCTGCTAAACCATTCATACCTGCAGCATAACTTAAATATGGATCACTCAATGCAGATCCAACTAAATGTGTAGTGTGTGCAGATACATTACCACCTTCATGATCTGCATGAATGGTCATGTATAAACGCATTAACTCTTTTGTGCTTTCATCTTCAAAGCCCATCATATAAGCAAGGTTACCTGCCCAGTCTAATAAACCATTTGGATGAATATGCTCGTTATTTTTGTATTTTCTTCTGTAGATATAAGCAGCAATTCTTGGCAATCTTGCGATCAAATCCATTGAGTCATCATAAGTATATTGCCAGTAATCTTTTTTATTCATTCCCTTAGCATATTCTTGAGAGAACTTGCTTTCTGTTTGTAATGCCATCACTGCGGCTACATACATTGTCATTGGATGTGCACTTAAAGGAAACGCATCAATCACATCAAACACATGTGAAGGCACATGGCTTCTTCTTTGCCAGTTGTTAGTAATTTCTTTTACATCTTCTTCTGTTGGAATCTCACCAACCAACATTAAATAAAACAATCCTTCTGGCAATGGCTCATCACCGCCTTTTGCCTTAGGTAATTTTGCTTGTAATTCCGGAATAGAATATCCTCTAAAACGAATTCCTTCTTGTGCATCTAACAAACTTGTTTCTGTCACTAAACCAGTCATACCACGCATACCTTGATAAACCTGAGCAAGAGTGATATCACCAATTTTCTTTTCTCCGTGTTCCTTGATAAGTTCTTTGATTTCAGCTGCAGCAGCAGTTGCTTTTACACTGAATAAGTCTTTGATTGCTTCCATAAAAAAAGTATATAAATTAGAAACCTTTAATTTGGGGGCAAAGTTAGCTAAGAATACTCTATTTAGGCGCTTTTTTGTACAAATAATATACCACCCATATAAAAATTAAATTAGGTATCCAGGCGGCCAATAATGGGGGTAAATTTCCCTTTGTCGAAAATATAGTAGAAAATCTATCGGTTAAAATAAAGACTGCTGCAATAACAAAGCCCAAAGCCAAGTGGGAACCACTTCCACCCCTTAGTTTTCTGCCTGCAATAATAGCCCCAATTAGGGTTAATAAAAGCACTGTGATAGGAGTGGCGTCTCTTCTATACCTTTCTATCTTTAACTCATTTAAACCTTCTGCACCTCTTAAACTGGCTAGTTTAATTTGACTGATTAATTGTGGGGTAGTTAATTTGTCTTTAGTGTATTTATCCTTTTCCAAATCTGCTGGCTTAAAAGGAAATTTTTTATCTAAAAAAGGATAATAAGTAACCACTTCTTTATCATCTAATACTTTACGCTCCATCACCTCTGTTAACTGCCACAATTTTTTGGCCGTATCCCATAGTATTGTTTCAGCTCTAAGATTACTTATTACTTTGTCGTTTTTGGTAGTATAAGAAAAGAAATTTCCTCCGCGATTATTGGTGGTATCATAGACATAAATACCTGCATAGGTAAAGGAGTCTATTCTAAAATATAAATCGGAAGAACCTCTTACAAGTGCATCATAACTAGAATTTTTATCTATATAGGCTGCTTCAAAACCACCTCTTATGGTATTGGCTTTCGGTACAGTCCACTGATTAGATATCCATAATACCAGCGCTAAGAAAGTTCCTCCAATCCAATAAGGTCTTAACCATCTATTGTAAGTCACACCACTTGCTAAAATGGCTACAATCTCTGTTTGACCTGCCATTTTGGAAGTGAAAAAAATTACCGAAATGAAAACGAATAAAGGAAATAATAGTGCAATAATATGCGGCACAAAACCAATATAGTAATGCGTAATAATTTCATTCGCACTTAAACCCGTTCTTACAAAATCATCGGTCTTCTCACTTAGATCAATTACCACTGCAATTACCGCAAAGAAAAAGATGGCATAAAAAAATACCGACAAAAACTTTTTAATAATATACCAATCTAATTTTTTCAATGCCTATGTTTTTATAAACGCTTGCTAATTTTTTGAATCATGCTAGTTTTCCAACTACTATAATCGCCAGCAATAATATGTTCTCTTGCCTGCCCTACCAACCAAAGATAGAAAGATAGATTTTGAATACTAGCCAATTGTAAGCCTAAAATTTCATCTGCTACAAATAAATGTCGCATATACGCTTTGGTATAATAGTTGCTCAATTCGTTAGGTATGCCTGGATCTAAAGGAGAGAAATCATTTGCCCATTGCTTGTTCTTAATATTGATAACACCTTGACTTGTAAAAATCATTCCGTTTCTTCCATTTCTTGTTGGCATGACACAATCAAACATATCAATACCTAAATCTATTGCTTCTAAAATATTCCATGGAGTTCCAACTCCCATTAAATACCTTGGCTTATCCTTAGGTAAATTTTCACAGCATAATGCAGTGAACTCATACATTTCTTCTTGCGTTTCACCCACACTCAATCCCCCAATGGCATTACCCACTGCATTTTTAGAGCTTATATAGTCACAAGAAGCTTTTCTTAAATCTTTATATAATCCACCTTGAACTATTGGAAATAAATTTTGAGTATACCCGTATTTATCTGGTGTCTCTGCTAATCTATGTACACATTTATCTAGCCATGTATGGGTAAGGTCCATACTTTTTCTAACATACTCATAAGTACTTGGTATTGGTGGGCATTCGTCAAAAGCCATGATAATATCTGCCCCAATAGTTCTTTGAATATCCATTACTTTTTCTGGACTGAATAAATGTTTACTTCCATCAATATGTGATTGAAATACCACCCCTTCTGGTTTGATTTTTCTATTGTTAGCTAAAGAGAATACCTGATATCCTCCGCTATCCGTTAATATAGGCCTATCCCATCCCATAAATTTGTGTAAACCCCCAGCAGCTTCTAATACTTCTAATCCTGGTCTTAAATACAAGTGATAGGTATTTCCTAATATTATTTGAGCTTGAATATCTTGCTTTAATTGTTGTTGTGTTACAGCTTTTACTGAACCAATAGTGCCCACGGGCATGAAGATGGGTGTCTGAATGCTACCATGATCTGTGGTAATAGTTCCTGCCCTGGAAGAACCCTGGTTACTTTCTTTTACTAATTCAAATTGTAATGCCGCCATATGGCAAAGGTAAGGTCAAAAACTTTACTTTTGCAGCATGATTAGCCTATCCGTATTAAGCCCATATATTATCATCGCTTTTATAGCCATTATAGCTATTCAGGTCTTTTATTACTTGTATTTCTTTTTGAGATTGGCCGTATATAAAAAACCTAGTAAAGCTTTTAATGTAGAGCATCCTATTTCTGTGGTGATTTGCGCTAGAGACGAAGCAGAAAACTTAGCTAATAATTTACCAGGAGTTTTAGTCCAACAATATAGTACGACCCATGAAATTGTTTTAGTGAACGATAATTCGGAAGACGAATCAAAATACTTAATTGAGGAATTTAAGAAATCTTTTAAAAATTTAAACCCTGTTACTTTAACTCAGGAAGCTAAAATGATTAGTGGAAAAAAATTCCCCTTATCTATTGGGATTAAGTCTGCTAAAAACGAAACCTTATTATTAACTGATGCCGATTGTGTTCCTGCTAGTGAAAACTGGATGAAATTAATGCAAGATGGCTATAACGATGGTATTGAAATTGTGTTAGGTTATGGCGCTTATAAAAAGAAGCCGGGCTTATTGAATAAATTGATTCGTTTTGAAACCTTCCAGACGGCTTTACAGTATTTCTCTTACGCATTAGCAGGACTTCCTTATATGGGAGTGGGCAGAAACTTATCATATAAAAGAGAAGTGTTTTTAAGAAACAAAGGATTCTCTTCTATTAATCAAATTCCTTCTGGAGACGATGATTTATTTATTAACCAAGTGGCCACTGCAAAAAATACAGCCATTGTAATAGATCATGATGCACATACATTAAGCGAACCAAAAACTAGCTTTAATGCATGGATGAATCAAAAATACAGACACTATACCACTAGCAAGTACTATAAAAAATCTCACTCATTTTTATTGGCAGTATATGCTATTAGTTTGTTTTTAGTTTACCCTATTACTATTGCAGCATTAATTATTTCAAAAGATTATATTTTAATTGGATCTATATTTGGTTTTAGATTAATTGTACAAGGAGCCATCTTAAGAAGTACCATGAAGAAATTAAATGAATTGGATTTGTGGCCTTGGTTTATTGTATTTGATATCTGGTCAATTTTTTATTATTTATTTACTTTACCTAGCGTATGGAAAGCACCCCAGAAAAATTGGAATTAATCACACAATATTTTGCAGATTTTACACCGCAACAGTTATCACAATTAACTGCATTGGAGCCTGCTTATAAAGACTGGAATGCAAAAATAAATGTCATTTCTAGAAAAGATATTGATCATATATACTTACACCATATTTTACACTCTTTAAGCATTGCAGCGATTGTAGAATGGGAGAAAGGCACACAGGTAATTGATATTGGTTGTGGCGGTGGATTCCCTTGTGTTCCTATGGCGATATTTTTCCCAGATGTACAATTCCTAGCCGTGGATAGTATTGCGAAGAAATTAAAAGTAGTGGATGCTGTTTGTGAAATGGCTGGTATTAAAAATATTACTACCAAGCACGCAAGAGTTGAAGAAATCAAGAACAAGAAATTTGATTACGCCATTAGTAGAGCAGTTGCCCCTCTAAAAGATTTGTGGAGATGGGCCGACCCTATATTGAATAAAAAAGCAAACCAACCCGGAGGATTGATTTGCTTAAAAGGTGGTGATTTACACCAAGAAATTTCAGAAAGCGGTGTTCGTCCTAAAATGATGTCTATCTATGATATCTTCCAAGAAGAATATTTTAAAGAGAAGTTCATCATACAAGTAAAAAAGTAACCAATTTTAATCAACTTCTCTTAGTTAGGAATTTCAATTTTATTATTAGTTCTATTTACATCTGGCATTCTTTGTGAAGGGTCTATTTCAATGCTCTTTAATTGAGAAATAGGCTTAGTTAACTCAAAAGAATATGTAGGTGCTGTCCATTTCCATTCTGGATGAGTTATCCAATTACCCACTTCTGCAATTTTACCAGACAACATTAAATCCAATGGTATATAATGTGTTTCTGAACTACCATCTTTATAAGTAACATACACTTCAATAGGCATAGGCATCTTTCCTACTCTTTGAATACTTAAAATAGCCCCCTTAGTTCCTGCCTGAATATCATTTAAACCATAATCTACTGTTTTAGTACTATTCATCCAATATTCTTTAAACCATTGTAATTGTATACCACTTGTTTTTTCTGCTACTCTTGTAAAATCATTGGCATTTGGATGTTTAAATTTCCAAGTAGCATAATAATTTAATAAGGTCTTATCTCTTAATGAATCACTAATGATATATCCAAGTACTCCTAAGAAAGTGGCACCCTTGCTATATGCAGCACTGCTGTATGCAAAATTTGTATTGTAATGGTCAGAATGCGTGCTCATTGGTTCTTCAATACTACTTTTTGCTAAAGCATAATAGCCCCCATAATTCCCATATTGTATATAAGGTAGAAAAGACCTTGCTTTTTCATTATTGGCAATAATTTGTTTTTTTGAAGCCTCACTAACAAAAGGAGATTTAATTGCCATATTCTGATCATACCAAAATGAAATATCATCTTCAGCAAAAGAAGCAAAACCCTCATCTAGCCAAGGATATAAACTCTCATTGGAACCAAGCACATGTTGATACCAATTATGCATCCATTCGTGAAATACAGTTCCTAAACCAGGGCCTTTAATTAAAGTAGCCATCGCATATTCCATACCACCATCACCCCCTTGAATAAAAGAGTATTGAGGATAAGGATATGCGCCAAATTTTTTCTCCATATAAGGCAATGCTTTTTCGGCAGCCCATAATACATTCGCCCATGCACTATCTGATTGAACATCTTTGTCTTTATAATACACATGCAATGTCAAACCCTTGCGAACTTCTTTAGATAAGTGTTTGAAATGATCATCCGCTGCCCAAACAAAATCGTGGATATTAGATCCCTTAAAATTCCATGTCTTATTTCCAGAAGCGTCAGCCCCAGTAGTTGGATTTTGTAATACACCTGTTGCCGCTACCATATAGTTTTTATCCAATGTTAAATTCACATCATAATTACCCCATACTCCATAAAATTCACGGGCAATGTATGGATTGGTATTCCATCCCTGATAATCGTATTCCACCATTTTAGGATACCACTGACTCATAGAGAATCTTACCCCTTCTGCATTGTCTCTACCAGAACGACGAATTTGTTTAGGTACTTGTGCTTCAAAATTCAAACTCAAGCTTACAGAAGATTTTGGCAGTATGGGTTGTGTTAAAACAACTTCTAAAATAGTTTCATGCTCTATTAATTGTTGTGCCTTACCCGCAATGGTTATTTGACTAATTCTTTGATAGCCTATTTCTTCAGGTTTTAATTGTTCAATGCGATCTTTTACTCTTCTATCCCAATCTTGTACATTATCTTGCCCTGTCATAGTCGATGCCGATGTAATAGGCGCACCTCTTCTAATATTTAAATAATTCTTACCTAATTCTCTACTTCTTTGATCCATTGAAGAGTTGGGCTGAAATGCATTCCAATACATATGGAAATAAATCTTACGCAATGTATCGGGAGAATTATTGGTGTACACGATATTCTCTATACCTTTTACAATATTGGTTTGCACATTTAAGGCAGCATTAATTTTATAATCAATATGCTGTTGCCAACGATCTGCTTGAGCAGATAAATTTGATACTAAAGTAAAAATTGTAATGCCTAAAATAGATAGCTTCTTCATATGTCTAAATTGAGAAGCTAATGTAAGCAATAAATTAAAATAATAATTATTCTTTACCAGATACTACAATAACAATCTCCCCTTTTACCTGCTTGGCAGAAAAATGTATAATTAAATTTTCTAGGGTATCTGTAATATTCTCTTCAAACATTTTGGTTAATTCTCTACTAACGGCAGCTTTTCTATCTGCCCCAAAATATTCTTTAAATAATTCAAGTGTTTTTACCAAGCGCATAGGGCTTTCATAGAAAATCATGGTACGCTCCTCATTAGCTAAAGATTCCATTAAAGTTTTCTTTCCTTTTTTCAAAGGAATAAACCCTTCAAAAACAAAACTTGATGCAGGCAGTCCACTATTGGTTAAAGCTGGTACAAATGCTGTGGCACCAGGCAAACTGGTTACTTCTACCCCAGCAGCCTTGCAAGCTCTTACTAATAAAAAAGCAGGATCAGAAATACCTGGAGAACCAGCATCGGTGATGAGTGCAATATTTTTTCCGGCACTTAATTGAGAAACCAAATGCTCTAACACTTTATGCTCATTATGCTGATGATAAGGAGTGAGTGGTTTTTGAATTTGATAATGCTGTAATAATTTGGAGGAAGTTCTTGTATCCTCACACAAAATAAAATCTACCTGTTGTAGTACTTCCACCGCCCTAAATGTGAAATCTTTTAAATTTCCAATGGGCGTAGGTACTAAGTAAAGCATGATCTAAAACTAAGCTTTTACGAATTCAATTTCGAAATATTCCATTACTGCGTTGGCTAATAATTGCTTGCTTGCATTTTCTGCTATTTCTCTTGCAGCAGCTTCATTAGCTGCTTCAATTTGTAATGTGATATGTTTACCTACTCTTACATCTTGAACGCCACTCATACCTAAATTATGTAAGCCACCTAATACAGCCTTTCCTTGTGGATCTAATAAATCTTTTAAAGGCATTACTTTAATTTGAACTTGGAATATCATGTTTCAATTATTGTGTGATTGTTTTACGATACATCAAAGATACTATGCAATAGCCAATAAAGCCAAATGGTATAGCCCACCACTTAAAAAATACCGCCGAAATAGCTGTTTCTAAACCAACCAATGCCAGTGGCAATAGTAGCTTTTTCTTACCAGCTAAGCTTTTCAGCGCAAGCATAGGGGTTTTCATGACCATTAAATAACTCACTAACAAAATATACACATACCAGAAAATTGGGCTTAATAAAAGCTTGGAAACTATGGGTGCCTGAGCTTGCCAATATAAAAGAGGAAAGCAGGCAGTTAAAATGCCAATCATTGGAATGGGCACTCCTTTAAAATAAGTAGTTTGTTCTTTATCTAAATTAAATCTACCTAATCTGTATGCTCCTGCCATCGCAATTAAAAAAGCTGGTGCCAATAAAAAAGAAGGGCTAGATAATGCATTCACATTATTGGCTAATGATAATCTAAGAAATTGAAAAACGATACATGCTGGTGCCACGCCAAAACTTACTACATCTGCTAGTGAATCTAATTGCTTGCCTAATTCTGAATGTACATTTAATAGTCTTGCTACAAAGCCATCAAAAAAGTCGATGATTGCTGCAATGATTATACAAACACTTGCTAAATATAGTTTTTCCGGAATCTCAATAATAATATCCCCTACCTGATCTACAGAAGCTACTGCCCCTTTTTGAAATGTATACACAATGGCCCAGCATCCAAAGAATAAATTCAATAGTGTTATAATATTAGGGATGTGTTTTCGCATCTTACTTTTTTGTTTTTTTCATTAAAGCTTCTATTTCATCTGCTTTAATTGGAATGTTTTTAAACAAATCTTGATTACCCGTTTTAGTAATCCAAATATTATTTTCAATTCTAACACCCATTTTTTCTTCTTTAATATAAATACCAGGCTCTACTGTAAATACCATGCCAGCTTGAATAGGAGCAGTTCTTGTTCCTAAATCGTGCACATCAATTCCTAAATGATGCGAAATGCCGTGATATAGATACTTACGATAAGCTCTATTTTCCGCATCCTCATTTTTAATATCTGATTTATTTAATAAGCCAATTTTCAAGAATTGCTTAGTTGCTTCTTCTCCTACTTTATCCGTGTATTTTAAAATAGTAATGCCTGGCTTTAAAATAGACTTTGCATAATCATGTAAATGCAAACATGCATTATATACTTCTTTCTGTCTTTTAGTAAACTTTCCATTAACAGGAACTGTTCTTGTTAAATCTGCATTATACCCACCATATGCAGCACCAAAATCCATTAAGATTAATTCTCCGTCTTTACATTGATTGTTATTACTTACATAATGTAAAGTTCTTGCATTATCTCCACTAGCTAATATACTGTGATATGCCGGACCTGTTGCTCTTTGGCTTAAGAAGGAATGATAAATTTCTGCTTCAATCTCATGCTCATACACACCTGGTTGAATAAATTTTAGTAGTCTTCTAAAAGCTACTTCTGTTATGTCTATAGCTTTCTGAATTACCTGTACTTCTTCCTTAGTTTTAATACCTCTTAAATCTTTTAATAATTTTGCTGCTCTTAAATACTGATGTAATGGATATCTAGACTGCATTTCATCTATGAAACGGTATTCGCTTGTTCTAACTAAATTGTTTTTTCTATCGTTCTCATTAGAATCTAAATAAATGGAATCTGCTAAGTGAATCCAGGTTTGTAACATAGCATCTAATACATCTGCCCAAACAATGGTTTTCATTCCAGAGATAGCAGTAGCTTCATTCGCTCTTAATCTCTTTCCATCCCAAATTTCTTTTAACTCTTGTGGTCTAGTTAATACCAATACTTCTCTATATTTTGGATCTGGATTATTTGGAAATAAAATCACCATAGAACCTTCTTGCTCTATGCCTGATAACCAAAATAAATCACTGTTTTGTTGGAAATGATACAAAGCATCACCGTTTAATGGGAACTCATCATTACTTACAAATATGGCAATGCTATTAGGTTGCATTTTTGCCATAAATCTTTTTCTGTTCTGAATGAAGATATTGTTATCTAAAGGAAGATATTTACTCATACGGTTGCTTTTAAAAATTAGTCTACTTGCAAGATAATCAAAATTCGCTCTGCTAGGCGATCTTACCCCATCCAATTTTAGATTTCTGAGAAAGCAAATAGGCTTTAAGTGTAGCATTTTCTGCAGTGCTTAAAGTAGGATCTTTCTCGCATATGGCAGTTGCTATTTCTTTTGCTTCAATTAAGGCTTGTCTATCGTTGATGATATTTGCTAATTTAAAATTTAATGCTCCGCTTTGCCTTGTTCCATCAATATCACCAGGCCCCCTTATTTCTAAATCTTTTTCTGCAATAATAAATCCATCTGTATGATCACACATTATCTTGATACGTTCTTTAGCTTCCCTACTTGCTTTCACACTAGTTAATAAGATACAATAGCTTTGTTCGGAACCCCTTCCAACCCTACCTCTTAGCTGATGCAATTGAGATAAGCCAAACTTCTCAGAACTCTCTATCACCATCACACTTGCATTGGGCACATTCACCCCAACTTCAATGACAGTTGTTCCAACTAATATTTGTGTATCGCCAGAAACAAATCTTTGCATATTGGTTTCTTTCTCTATATTTTTTTGTCTTCCATGCACCATACTTATTTTGTAAGTGGGCTCAGGGAAATAACTTTTTACTTGATCATATCCTTGCATCAAATCTTCGAAACTTAATTTTTCACTCTCTTCAATTAAAGGATACACAAAATAAGCCTGTCTGCCTTTTTGAATTTCTGTTTTTACAAAATCCATTACATTGGCTCTTGCCGTTTCAAATCTGTGTACTGTTTTAATGGGTTGTCTTCCTGGAGGTAATTCATCCATCACACTATAGTCCAAATCTCCAAAAGCAGTCATGGCAAGGGTTCTAGGAATGGGTGTTGCAGTCATTACTAAAACATGTGGAGGGATGGTTGCTTTTTTCCAAAGCTGTGCTCTTTGTGCTACCCCAAAACGGTGTTGCTCATCTATCACCGCTAATCCAAGATTTTTAAATTGTACTACTTCTTCTATAATCGCATGTGTTCCTACTACAAAATGAATGGTGTCATCTAATAAACCTTGCAGCACTCTTCTTCTTTCTGCAGTCTTTGTACTACCAGTAAGTAATGCTACTTCGAGCGACATATCTTTTAGTAATTCAGATAAACCAGCATAATGTTGTTGTGCCAATATCTCGGTAGGCGCCATCATACAACTTTGGTAACCATTGTCGGCCGCAATTAACATGGCTAAGAGAGCAATCATGGTCTTACCACTTCCTACATCTCCTTGCAATAATCTATTCATTTGATAGCCTCTAGCAGTATCCTGCCTAATTTCTTTAATCACTCTTTTTTGCGCACCTGTTAACTCAAAAGGCAAATGATGATTATAAAAATTATTGAAATTATCACCTACCACTTCAAAACGATGCCCCTTGCTATTTTTATGACGATCAATTTTAATTAGATTCAATCTTACCTGTGCTATTAACAATTCTTCAAATACTAATCTATTCAAAGCTTGTTTGTACAAGGCTTGGGATTGTGGAAAATGAATTTGTCTATACGCTTCCCATCTACTCAATTTATCTTTTAGTAAACTCACTGGTAAATTCTCTGGCAAGTCCCTTTCACTAATTTGCATAAACAGCGCTTGGGTTAATTTACCAATCTGCTTTCCATTGAGACCTCTTGACTTTAATTTTTCTGTAGATGGATAAACTGGTTCTAAAACAGATTTTTGTCCAGCAGTGGCTGCCACATAGGGCTCAATTTCTGGATGCACTATCTGTGCCCTGCCATTAAAAAAACTCACCCTTCCAAAAACGATATAGGCCTGGCCTTCTACCAACTGCTTTTGCACCCAATTGATTCCCTGAAACCATGCCAACTCTATTTGACCAGTTTGGTCTCTAAATTGGCTCACCAAACGCTTGGATCGCTTTTCGCCCAAGGTATCCATTCCCATCAATATCCCTTTTACTTGAACAAAGTCTTGATCTGGGGTTATTTTGGCAATGTCTGTAACCTGTGTTTTATCGATATGCCTATGTGGAAAATGATTTAGAAGATCCCCAAAAGTGTACAAATTCAGCTCTTTTTTAAGCATATCTGCCCTAAGCGGGCCCACCCCTTTAAGGTATTCGATGGGGCTAGATAAAAGAGTGGATTGACTCAAGCTGATTTTTTTTGCGATTGGGTACAAATATCCCAAAAAGATGGCAAAAAATGGGGTCTTGTTTCATTATCTTCGCACAGCTATGGAAAAGGAAATTGTATTAAGCGGAATTAGGCCAACGGGCTTCCTTCATTTGGGGAACTATTTTGGAGCTATGCGCAATTATGTGCGTATGCAAGATGAATATAATTGTTATTTTTTTGTTGCTAACTGGCATAGCTTAACTACCCATCCAGATACCAAAACTTTACAAGAAAGTGTACTAAGAGTAGTGGCAGAAAATATTGCTTGTGGATTAGACCCCGAGAAAGTTTCCTTATATGTTCAAAGTGATGTTCCTGAAATTGCAGAATTGTATTTGTATTTAAATATGTTGGCTTATAAAGGCGAGTTGGAAAAAACAACCACTTTTAAAGACAAAGTAAGAATGCAACCTGAAAATGTGAATGCAGGATTATTAACTTATCCGGTTTTACAAGCAGCGGATATTTTAATTCATCGTGCAGTTAAAGTACCAGTTGGGAAAGACCAAGAACAAAACTTAGAGATGGCAAGAAATTTTGCTGAAAGATTCAATCATCGTTATGGCGAAACCTTCCCTCTTCCTTATGCATTTAATTACAATAGCGAATTAGTAAAAATATTGGGCTTAGATGGTAATGGCAAAATGAGTAAGAGCGAAAATCAAATGACCACTTTATTTTTAGCAGATGAAGATGATTTGATTCGTAAAAAAGTAATGAAGGCTAAAACTGACCAAGGCCCATTAACACCTAACTCAGAGAAACCTGATTATATTCAAAACTTATTTACACTGATGAGTTTAGTAAGTACTCCAGATACAGTGAAAAAGTTTGAAGATGATTTTAATAATAGCAGCGAAGGCAATTGTATTATTCGTTACGGCGATATGAAAAAACAATTGGCAGAAGATATGGTCAACTTTATTAACCCTATCAGATCCAAAGCGGCAGATTTGCAAGCAAACAAAGAATTACTATTAAAAATAATTCATCAAGGGGCAGATAAAGCAAGAGCAAGTGCCTCCACTACACTCACTAAAGTTAGAAATGCAGTTGGCATGAATTATTAAAACTATTACCCTAATTACACATCCTAATAATATGGCAAAAGCAGCAGCACCTAAAAAACCGAAACACGTAGCAATCGCTGGAAATATCGGTGCAGGTAAAACAACATTAACAGAATCATTGAGTAAACACTATCGTTGGATACCTCAATTCGAAGATGTTGATCATAACCCCTACTTATCTGACTTCTACGACGACATGCCTCGTTGGAGCTTTAATTTGCAAATCTATTTTTTACATGGTAGATTAAATCAAATATTGGATATTCAAAAAGGAACTGAAACAGTTATTCAAGATAGAACCATCTATGAGGATGCAAATATTTTTGCGCCTAACTTACACGAAATGGGATTAATGAGTAAGCGTGATTTTGATAATTATTTTTCTTTTTTCACTACTATTAAATCAATGGTGCAGCCTCCAGATTTATTGATTTATTTAAAATGCTCTGTACCTACTTTAGTTGCTCAAATACAAAAAAGAGGTAGAGAATACGAAGAGAATATCAGATTAGATTATTTAAAGAAGTTGAATGATTTTTATAACAAATGGATTGAAGGATATAAAGAAGGTCCATTATTAGTGATTGATTGTGATAAAAATAAGTTTGGTGAAAACGAAGAAGACCTTGGAGAAATTATTAGTAAAGTAGATGGAATGCTTTACGGATTATTCTAGTTGAATTTTAAAAGACCTATTAAAGATGAATAAAATTACCCCTGCACTTTTAGAAGAGTTTAAATCCATTGTAGGAGCTGAATATACTTTCACTGATACAGAAAGTTTTGAGAAATACGGAAAAGACGAAACAGAACGATTACATTATAATCCAGAAGTAGTTGTCAAGCCAAGAACTGCGGAAGAGATTAGTGCATTAATGAAATTATGTAATCAACATTTAATTCCAGTAACTCCAAGAGGAGGCGGTACAGGCCTAAGTGGTGGTGCTTTGCCTCATTTAGGAGGTTTAGTGATTGCCATGGAGCGCTTCAATAAAATTATAGAAATTGACGAAAGAAATTTACAAGTAACTACAGAGCCAGGCGTTATCACAGAAGTATTACAAGATGCTGTTAAAGCAGTGCACTTATTTTATCCTCCAGATCCAAGCAGTAAAGGCTCTTGTTTTATTGGTGGTAATATTGCTGAAAATTCTGGTGGACCTAAAGCTGTTAAATATGGTGTAGTAAAAGACTATGTATTAAACTTAGAAATTATTACACCCACTGGAGATATTATTTGGACAGGATCTAATGTGTTGAAAAATTCTACTGGTTATAATTTAACGCAACTATTAGTGGGTAGTGAAGGTACTTTAGGCATTGTCACTAAGATTGTTTTAAAATTGATTCCTTTACCAAAATTTGATTTATTAATGTTGGCGCCTTTCACTAGTTTGGAAAAAGCAAGTGAAGCAGTAAGTGCCATTTTTAGAGCAGGCATTACACCAAGTGCAATGGAATTAATGGAAATTGATTCCATCAAGATTGTAAGTAAGATGGTGGATAGTACTGCCTTCCCAGTAACTGATGATATAGCTGCGCATTTGATTATAGAAGTGGATGGAAACAATATGGATGTATTAATGGGAGAAATGGAAGCCATTGCTGAAGTGTTAACACAATATGAAGCTGGTGAAATTTTCTTTGCAGATGATGCACAACAAAAAACAGAATTGTGGAAACTAAGAAGAAGAGTGGCAGAAGCTGTGAAGAGTGTGGGTTATACCATTGAAGAAGATACTGTAGTACCTAGAGCTGAATTGCCCAAATTAGTTAAAGGCGTTAAAGCATTAGGAACGCAATATGGATTCCATGCAGTTTGTTATGGACATGCAGGAGATGGTAATTTGCATATTAGAATCAACCACCCTACTATTAAAAATAGCCATGGTAGCGAAGAGATGACCAATATTTTAAAAGAGTTATTTGTATTAGTGAGTAGCTTAGGTGGAACCATTAGTGGAGAACACGGTATTGGATTAATTCAAAAACCATATATGCCAGTAGTTTTCAAAGATGCTTCTTTGGAAATAATGAAGGGTATTAAAAAAGCTTTTGACCCTAATAATATTTTGAATGCAGGTAAAATTTTCGATGTAAAATAATTCTAATGAAACAGTTACTAAGCTTTATTATTTTATTTGTTGCTTTGAATTTGAATGCACAAACAACTACTATTCAAACAACAAAATTAATGGAGCCAACCAAACCATTAATGCTGGGCGGTGGATTGGTTTTAGGTGGAGGAACTGGATCTTTTCAAATTGGATTAAACCCTGAATTGGTTAAAACCTATAATGATTACATAGATTTAGGATTGATTACTAATTTATATTATAGCTCTTTTAGAACAGTTGCTTCTTATGATGGCATTAATGCAAAATACCATAAAACACAATTTGGATTAGGTGGTTTTGCTAGAGTTTGGCCAGTAAATGAATTCTTCTTACAAATTCAGCCAGAATATAATTGGACATGGTCTAATCAAAAAGATCTTGTAAACGGTATTTCTAGAAACGTGAATGTTAGCGCTACTAGTGTACTTGCTGGAGTTGGTTATGGTAAGAGGTCTGAAAATGGATTTTCTTATTTAAGTATAATGATTGATTTAGTCAACTCTCAACAATCACCATATGGAATGGGACAATTAAGACCACAACCAATATTCAGAGCAGGCTTTGGCTTTCCTATTCATATTGCTAAGAAAAAATAGCAGCAAGCTCTTCTCTATTATTACAAATAGTAAATCTGTACCTGGCTTTATCGTATAAGAAGCCTTCGGTTTCCATTTTTTGAATCATTTCCACTAAGGGATTATAAAAGCCTTCAAAATTGTATAATACAATTTTCTTTTCGTGAATACTAAGGTTATTCCATACTAACATTTCAAATAATTCATCAAATGTACCTAGCCCACCTGGCAATGCTACAGCTATATCGCATTTATCATACAATAATAATTTTCTTGCATGCATGGTCTCTGTTACAATTAATTCCGTAAGACCTGTATGTTGTGCCTCCCACTCTAAAAGTAATTTCGGAATAATACCAATCACCTTACCTCCGTTTTCTAGACAACCATTGGCCACAGCACCCATTAATCCTTTATTACCTCCGCCATACACCATTTGAATGCCTTTTTGGGCCAATAAAGCACCAATGGCAATTGCTTCTTTTTCGAAAGAAGGGTCTTCCCCAGATTTGGAGCCACAGAAAATAGTTACAGCTTTTGGTGTCATATTCAACAGATTTAAATCGATACCACAAAATAGGCAATTAATTCAAACTTTGTTATTACTTTGCCATTACTAATTTAACCATCATGAGTGCAACATTATTATTTGTATTTATTATTATTTACTTTTTGATTTTACTAGGTGTAGCAAAAATCACGGGAAAGAATAGTAATAATATGTCTTTCTTTATTGGCAATAAGAATAGCAATTGGATGTTGGTTGCTTTTGGTATGATTGGTACTTCTTTAAGCGGTGTCACATTTGTGAGTGTTCCTGGCGCTGTGGGCAGAGATGCATTTCATTATTTACAAATTACCATTGGATATTTAATTGGGTATTTAAGTATTGCTTATATCTTATTACCCATTTATTATAAACTAAACCTTACTTCTATTTATAATTATTTGGAAACTAGATTAGGTTTTAGAGCTTATAAAACCGGAGCTTCTTTTTTTGTTTTATCTAGAACATTAGGTGCTACTGCAAGATTATATTTAGTGGTAAAAATTTTACAGGTATTCATTTTAGATAGTATGGGTGTGCCTTTCTGGGGAACTACTCTGGTTATTTTAGCCATGATATTATTATACACTTATGAAGGGGGTGTTAAAACAATTGTATGGACAGACACCCTTCAAACATCTGGCATGTTACTTGGATTAATTATCTGTAGTGTGTATATACTTTCTAGTATGGATTTTACCGCACTACAAGCCTATACAGCTATGCAATCAAGAGGATACGCTACAATTTTTGAAACCGATGTGAATAGTAAGTCTTTCTTCTTGAAACAAATTATTGGTGGCGCTTTTGTCACTTTAACGATGACTGGCCTAGACCAAGAAATGATGCAAAAAAATATTTCTGTGAAAACTTTAAAAGATGCACAGAAAAATATGATCACCATTGGTATTACTATGCTTATAGTAATTAGTATGTTTTTATTTTTAGGTGGCCTATTACATATTTATGGAAGAATGGTTGGCGTTACAGCAGTTGGAGATGATTTATTCCCGGCTTTAGCTTTGAACCATATGCCTCCTTATTTATCTATCATATTTATTTTGGCCTTAATCTCTGCATTATTTCCAAGCGCAGATGGTGCCATCACAGCATTAACTTCAAGCTTCTGTATAGATTTATTAGGAATGCAAAGAAACCAAGATTGGGATGAGGCTAAGAAGAAAAAAATTAGACAAACAGTACATTTGAGTTTCGCGTTGGTGTTTTTAGTGATTGTAATGGTATTTAAGTGGATAGACAATAAGAGTACTATAGATTTATTACTGAAAATTGCATCTTATACCTATGGACCATTACTGGGATTATTTGCCTTTGGCATAATCACCAAAAGAACTATCAATGATAAATGGTCTCCTATTCCTTGTTTTTTAGCACCAATTATCTGTTTGATACTAGATAAATACCAGCTTGAATTATTGGGTAATTTTAAAATAGGTCAAGAACTATTGATAATTAATGGTTTAATTACTTTTATAGGATTATGGCTAATTTCAAAGCCTGATATCAAAAAAATATAGACCTTTGCGCATGGATTTGATTCATCCCAAGGCGAACGACTATGTAGATCAATATAGCAATGCTACCCCCCCAGTTTTAAAAGCTATGTATGAGGCCATTTTGGCCGAACACCCACATGCCCATTTGCAAAGCAATTGGAACCAAGGAGGATTTTTATCTTTTTTAAGCAAAATGCTTCAACCTAAGTACATTGTCGAAATTGGTACTTTCAATGGATTTAGCACCCTTTGTCTTGCTGAGGGTTTAGCTAATGGAGGTCAAATAGATACTATAGAATTAAGAGAAGAAGATGCGAATAGAGCGCAATCTTATTTTGACCAATATGGAAAAGGTAAATTGATCCATCAACATATAGGAGATGCAAAAACGATTCTTCCAACACTACCCCATTTATATGATCTAGCATTCCTAGACGCCGATAAAACAGGCTATGTAGATTATTATACCCTTTTAAAGCCCAAAATGAGCACAAATGGTATTATTATTGCAGATAATACCCTGTTTCATGGCGAAGTGTTAGAAGAGAAAATAAGTGGTAAAAGCGCTAAAGCGATTCAGGCTTTTAATGAACTAGTAGCGAATGATAACGAAACAGAAAAAATAATGTTAACCATTAGAGATGGGCTTACTCTAATCAGAAAAAAATAATAATATGATGAAGCATTGTTTAATGATACTTTGTATTCTAGTAGGAATAAATACAAGTTATGCTCAATCTGAATCTACTGTTGTGTATATAGAGCAATACAAGCAAATTGCTGTTCAAGAGATGAAGCGAACAGGTATTCCTGCTTCTATCACTTTAGCACAAGGTATTGTAGAATCTAATAGCGGTGAAAGTAATTTAGCTAAAAAATTCAATAACCATTTTGGTATCAAATGTAAATCCGATTGGAAAGGAGAAACAACTTTCCAAGATGATGACACTAAACAAGAATGTTTTAGAGTATACCCAAGTGCTACAGCCTCTTTTAAAGACCATTCTGATTTCTTAAAGAATAGGCCTAACTATGCCCCACTTTTTGCATTAGACCCAGTAGATGATAGTGCATGGGCTTATGGATTAAAAAAAGCAGGTTATGCAACTGCAAGTGACTACCCAAGAAAATTATTAAAGATTATAGACGACTATGAATTGTCTCAATATAATTTTCCTGAATTAGATACTGTTGATGCTGATATACCCGTTAAAAAAGAAATCAGTCCTGTAGTTAAAGACACAGTGCCTGTTAAAATAAAAGATACGGTTCAACCTGTTGTTATTGAGTCTGTTAAAACAACCACTCAAGCGCAAATATTTGCTACAGATACCACACATATTGCTTTATCCAAAGTAAATGGAATTAATTCTAGTAACAGTTCTGTAGCTACTGATATACCAACTATGAAGGGCCTTGGGATAAGTAAGGATACTGTCAAGCAGGTTTTATTTACTATTACTAAGAAAAAGATAATTAACTACCCTAAAGAAAAATTCAAGATTAATTCAGTGCCAGTATTATGGGTTAAAGCAGGAAGTTCTTTTTTACAGATTGCCCAAATTCATAAAATATCTTTGTATAAATTATTCATGTATAATGATATGGAGGAGGCTGATGTAGTTACTAAAGATCAATTAGTGTTTATTGCACAAAAGAAAAAATCTGGCAACAAGAGTGTTCACATGGCTAAAGATGGTGAAACATTATACGAGATAAGCCAAACAGAAGGTATTCAATTAAATTATTTAAAGGCTTACAACAAAAACCTTTCTAATGGTAAATTAAAAGAAGGGACTATTGTATTATTGTTCAAACCAAGAGAAAGAAAGCCAGAACCAAGTTTTAGACAAGTGTCTTTTAAGTTTGAATTCAATATTTTCAAAAATCTTTTTAAAAGAAAGAAAAAATAAAATTACGCTATGTCTTCTATTAAAGTACTTGATAAAGAATTTGTACCCTATTTAAGTGAAGCTGCGATTCAGGAAAAAATTACTGAATTAGCGGCAGTATTAAATAAGGAATACGAAGGAAGAAGACCATTATTTCTATCTATTTTAAATGGCTCTTTTTTGTTTACTGCAGACCTATTTAGACAAATTACCATCGAAGCAGAAGTTAGCTTTATCAAACTAGCTTCTTATAAAGGAACAAGTTCTACTGGCAATGTAATTACTGCAATTGGCCTAGACACCAATGTTAGAGATAGAGATATTATTATTGTAGAAGATATTATTGATACAGGAAAAACCTTACACCACTATTTACCGCAACTAGAAAGCCAACAACCTGCTAGCGTTAAAATTGCAGTTCTTTTAAATAAGAAAGAAGCATTGGCTTTCCCTGTTAAAGTAGATTATAGTTGTTTTGACATTCCTAACAAATTTGTAGTAGGCTATGGCTTAGACTATGATGGCCTAGGTAGAAATACAAAAGAAATTTATCAATTGAAATAAATCAAAAAGATTATTATTTGAACGCGTCTTTTACTTTTTCATAAAAACTCTTCTCCCCTTTAGCTGGTTTGGGTTGGAAATTTTCGCTTTTTTGCATTTTTTCCAATGCTGCTTTTTCATCTTCAGAAACTTGCTGTGGTGTCCAGATATTTACATGAATTAATTGGTCTCCTCTTCCATATCCTTGCACTTCAGGAAAACCTTTACCTTTTAATCTAAACATTTTTCCACTTTGAGTACCTGCTGGAATTTTAATCTTTGCTCTTCCATCAATAGTAGGCACTTCCACATTAGTTCCAAAAATTGCATCTGGTATAGTGATGTATAAATCGTAAGCAACATTCAATCCATCTCTATGTAAAGATTCATGTGGCTCTTCTTCAATCATAATAATTAAATCACCCGACATGCCACCTCTTTCGCCAGCATTCCCTTTGCCTGACATGCTTAATTGCATACCATCGCTCACACCAGCTGGAATATCGATAGAAATAGTTTCTTCGCCATATACTCTTCCCTCACCTTTACAAGATCCACACTTGGCTGTAACAGTACTTCCTTCTCCATTACATGTTGGACAAGTATTCACTGTTTGCATTTGACCTAAAAAAGTATTGGTTACTTTTTTTACCTGACCAGAGCCCTTACAAGTTCCACAGGTTTGCATGCTATCTTTATCTTTTGCACCATTACCACCACAAGTTGTACAAAGCACATGCTTTTTTACTTTTACTTGTTTGTTCACTCCATTCGCTATCTCTTCAAAATTCAATTTTAATTTTATACGCAAATTGCTTCCTCTTTGTCCTCTTGCTCTTGCGCCACCACCTCTAGATCTTCCTCCACCGCCAAAGAAACTTCCAAACGCATCATCTCCAAAAATGTCTCCGAACTGGCTGAATATATCATTCATATCCATACCACCACCACCATGGAAACCACCACCGCCACCAGAACCCGGACCAAATGCTTGATGACCAAAGCGATCGTATTTAGCTTTCTTATCGGCATCGCTTAAAATTTCGTAGGCCTCCGCAGCTTCTTTAAATTTTTCTTCAGCTGCTTTATCACCAGGATTTCTATCAGGATGAAATTGCATAGCTACTTTACGGTAGGCTTTTTTTATTTCATCTGCTGATGCTGATTTACTTACTCCTAGAATTTCGTAAAAATCTCTTTTTGACATTGTATATTTTTTATTTGCCTACGACAACTTTTGCAAAACGAATAATTTTATCGTTTAATAAATATCCCTTAGTTACTTCATCTACTACTTTGCCTTTCATTTCATCAGGTACAGGTACTTCTGTAATAGCTTCATGTAATTCAACATCAAATACCGTATTGATACTTTCCATTGCTTTTAATCCTTTGGATTGCATGATGGCTCTAACCTTATTAAATACCAGTTGTATACCTTCTTTTTGCAAAGCAATATCATCTGAACTAGCTAATTGCTTTTCTGCTCTATCACAATCATCCAACACTTCCAATAAAGAAACTATAACATCCTTGCCTGCAGTTTGGATAAGATCCATTCTTTCTTTTGCAGTCCTACGCTTAAAATTCTCAAATTCGGCCATTAGGCGCAAGTATTTGTCTTTTTGCTCGGCAATGTCTGCTTGGGCTTGTTCTAGCTCGGACAATGGATTTTGAGCTGTTTCTGCCTCATTTTGAGGGGTATTCTCCCCGTTTTGAGCATTCGCTTCGTTTGCCTCCTGATTCAATACTGTCTCTTCCATAGGTTTATATTATTGCAAATATCTTCCAAAAATATTGCCAAAGCAATATTTAGAGCAAAATTGGCAGAAAACTGGCTTAAAATGAACAAGTTGTCATCTATTTGCTGCCTATCTTTGCGGCATGACTAAAGTGTATTTAAAGCGCAAAATTTCACAAAGAATTGCCCTTGGACATCCTTGGATCTTTAACAACGAAGTAGAGAAGATTGTTGGACCAGTAACCGCAGGTGATATTGTTGAAGTATACTATTCTGATGAGCAATTTGCTGGTAGAGGTTATATTAACCCCGCCTCTCAAATTATCGTAAGATTACTTACTAGAAAGAAAGAAGAGATTAACGCAGACTTCTTCTTATTAAAAATTAAAGAAGCATGGGCCTACCGTCAAAAAATGGGCTATATAGAAAACTGCAGATTGATCTTTGGAGAAGCAGATGGATTACCTGCATTAATCATTGATAAGTTTAACGACTACTTTGTTATCCAAACATTAGCATTAGGAATGGATATTTGGAAGCCTGCAATTATTGATGCATTGAACAGCGTATTTAGTCCAAAAGGAATTTATGAAAGAAATGATGTGCCTGTTAGAGAATTGGAAGGCTTGCCACAGATTAAAGATTATTTAAGTGCGCCCTTCCCTACCGAAATTGTTATCAATGAAAACGGTTTACAATTTTATGTAAACATTGAAACTGGACAAAAAACTGGCTACTTTTTAGATCAACAAGATAATAGAAGAGCTATTGAACATATTGTAAAAGGCGCAGATGTATTAGGTGCATTTACTTATACTGGAACTTTTGAAATTCATGCTGCACATTATGGCGCTAAATCTGTATTAGGAATTGATATTTCAGAAAATGCAGTGGCACAAGCCAATAAAAATGCTGCATTAAATAAACTAGACCATATTGTTAAATTCGAAGCGATGAATGCTTTTGATGTATTAAAAGCATGGGGTAAAGAAGGAAGAAAATACGATGTGGTTATGTTGGATCCACCAGCATTTACTAAGAGCCGATCTAATATTGAGAAGGCCATCACAGGATATAAAGAAATCAATTTAAGAGGTATGAAATTGATTAAGAATGGCGGATTCCTAGTAACATCAAGCTGTACCAACTTAGTAAGTCCTGAGTTATTCTTAGAGACCATTAATATGGCTGCTAAAGATGCTAGAAAAAGAATTAGACAAGTAACATTTCAAACACAATCCAGTGATCACCCAATTATTTGGGGTATGGAGAATACACATTATTTAAAGTTCTTGATCGTCGAAGTTTGTGACCGATAATAAAAAAGCTTAAAAAGTATAAGCTTTTTTATTATCTACTTTATTTGATTTTTTTTAATTCCCTACAAAAAAGCCTCCGAAAATTCGGAGGCTTTTTTATTATGCTAACAAGAAGCAATATTTCAATTTAAAGTATTCAATGTAGTTTGAATAGCTTCGAAGTTTGGTAAATCACCAGGAGTAGCACAAACTTCTTCATATTGTACCACACCCTCTTTGTCAATTACAAATGCAGCACGCTTGCTTACACCTTGCATTTCGAAAGCAGGGAAAGTTTCATATAATACATCAAAAGCTTTCGCTGTCGTTTTATTAAAGTCACTTAATAATTGGAAGTTTAATTTTTGTTCTTCTTTGAATTTACCTAATGAAAATAAAGAATCTACAGATATACCTAATACAGTTGCATTAGTTGCGTTGTAGATACCGATATTATCTCTGATATTACATAATTCAGTAGTACATACTCCAGTAAATGCTAAAGGGAAAAACAATACCACTACATTTTTTCCTTTTAATTCTGATAAAGAAACTGGATTCTTGTCTGTATCAAATAAAGTGAATTGAGGCGCTGCTTTGCCTATTAAATTACTCATATTAAGTTTTTTTTATTGATTTGAAGCTCAAATGTAAAAACAGTTGAGCAATTAATGCTTAATTAGTGAACGTTTAATTGTAGTTTTTCCTTTTTCGACAATTCATAGGCCGAATCCATTAATACCTTGAATTCAAGTGGCTTTTTTTGTAAATAAGTAAGGGTGGCATAAAAGTCATTTCTGTCTACCTTATTCATTTCAAAAATTTGTTTATACATCTGGATATTTCTCCTTTCTACTTGCATGGTACTATCTGATGAGATCTTTCTAGTATAATATTCATCCGCCTTCATTAACTGGTACAATACCACTTTCATCTTGTCAAAAGGCACCATATTCTTTGGCTGATCCTGTTCTTGACAAGACAATATAAAAACACAAAGCACTAAACATATCTTTCTCATTCCAATTTCTCTTTATAGCGGTTAATATTAGCAATATCAATCGAAGACAATGTATTCAATAACTGTTTTTTCATTGATCTATCAGCTGTGCCAAATATACCTGCAATCTCAGTGAACTTCCCTTGCATTAGAATAGGCACCACCATTGAATTCACATTCGCATCATTTATTTCTTGCATAGCCATTAATGCATTTAAGATAGCCACTTTAGCCATTTCAGGTTTTTCTGATAACTGATCTAATCCATCTCTATTGTAAGAATAGATAATTTCATGCAGTTTATCAAAGCCACTCTTTGTAAGGTTGTCTACAAAAATATACCTATTTCTTTGCCCATCATAAGACTTCCATCCACTAATGCCAGACCCTTCAGGAGCATTGTATACAATATTTAATGCCTTATTAAAATAAGGAGCACCCGCTTTTGGAGCAAAAGAATCATAGTCTAGTCCTATGATGATATTTACATAATAAGCCATTACTGCAGTTAAATTTGCTTCTAGCGGATCTGCACCTTGTACCCTATTTTCATTGAACTCCATGGGTTGACCTAACTGATACTTAAAAGTAAAATTAGCGTCTTGCATATTTAATAATGGAGTGGTATAATTAGCATTGTATACAGGTCTATTTGCTACTACGCTTAATTTAGCTTCATATACTCCAGGGGAAACAATAGACTCTATAGTAATATAAAAACTACAATCTATTTTTTCTTCCAATGCAAATACATCATTGGTCCATTTTCTTTGATTAACGAAATCTTTTAATTGCTTCTGAAACTGCGTAAATATTTTAGGATCAATTTGGTTTTCAATCTTACTGGTTTGCACATTGACCGTTGCAGCTAACTCTTGACCATATACCGAAGCACATGATAAAAAAATAATAAAGGCTAAGACCAACTGCTTATAACGCATAGGATAGTTTTGTACTTCTAAAATACAAAAACGTCCCGATTAATCGGGACGTTTTTAATTTATTCATAACCGAATTAACGGAAAAGATCTGTTTCTTCGTTCTTACGGTAATAGATCTTGTCATCTATAAATTCCGCTGTAGCTAAAATAGCTGGATTAGGCATACGCTCATAAGCTTTAGAGATTTCGATTTGCTCTTTGTTCTCATGAATTTCTTCCAAGCTATCTGTATGGCTAGCAAACTCTTCTAATTTAGAGTGTAATTCTTCTCTAATAGAAATATTGATTTGGTTTGCTCTTCTAGCAATGATAGAGATAGACTCGTATAAATTACCAGTTTTTGCTTTTAAAGCTTTTAAACTTTTAGTTTCAACTACTGCAGGTGTATTAGCACCCATATGTCTTCTTAATTTGCTCATTTTATATTTTTTAAAATATTATCAGTTTGTGTTTTAATCTTCTTTGCTTCCGACATTAACGGACTATCACTAAATCTATCCACAAAATCATTGTACTCTTCTATTACTTTATCAAAACGCTCTTTTTGCTTTTCTGCAAAGCTATTTTCTGCGAACTTAAAGTAAGACTTCAAAGTCAATAATTTATATTTATCTGCTTCTTTTGAATCGGGATATCCATCAGATAATAAACCATAAGAAATAGCAGCAGCTCGGTATAAAGCCAAATCAAAATACAATGTAGCTGTTTTGTAATCTTTCAATTCTAACTTAGCTCTACATGCATCAATTGTTTCAGTTGCAGCTTTGACTTTTGTACTTGTTGGATGTGCATCAATAAAACTTTGCATTAATTGAATTGTTCTATTGGTAGTTGTTTGATCCAACTCTGCTTTTGGAGAACGTAAAAAATAAGTATACGCTCTTAGATATTCTACTTCTTCTGTTTTAGTACTGTTTGGAAAATATTCAATGAATGTTTTGAAAAGATTTTCAGCATTCTCATAATCCTTATCGTAGTAATATGAGTTTGCATACATTAAATATAATTCTTCGTAACGAGGTGTACCCTTTACAAAATTGATAACAGATTCAAAGAGCTGCTGTGCGTTTACGTACTTTTTTTGTTTATAGTACTCTTCCGCCATTTTGATTTTGTAATCAGTGTCCTTGTTCTTCATCACTTTTTGGAACTTTGAAGTACAAGAACCCAGACTTAAAATAACAATAAAAACTACTATAATTCTATTCATACAGGGAGGCAAAATTAACTAATATTCAGCAATTTAGGCCTAAAAAGATTGTGAATAAAGGGCTTTAAGTTAAGAATAAGCTAAAACCCACCTGATACACAGTAAATTATACAAAAACCACTGCCATAAAAAGCAAAAGCCCCCAGATTACTCTGGAGGCTTTATATCTTAAAAAAGGGAATTAACCTTATTTGCTTTCGTCTAATTTAGCCTTGATTTCTGCCAAAGCACCTAAATCACCCAAAGTAGATTTTTCTACTTTAGCTTGGATAGTTTTAACTGCTTTTTTAGTCTTCTCAGAATCAGCTTTCGCTTCTTTCTTAGCCGCTTCTTTTTCTTCTACAATGTTTTGTTCCCAGATTCTTGCGTGAGAAACAACAATTCTCTTTTCATTACGATCAAATTCGATCACCATGAATTGAGCAGTTTCTTCTGCTTGAACTTGCTTACTATCTTCTTTTGCCAAGTGACGGTTAGGAGCAAAACCTTCTAAGCCATGAGGCATTTGTACAATAGCACCTTTGTCGTCTTTACGAACAATAGTACCATCATGAATAGATCCAATTGCGAATGTTTCTTCTAATTGATTCCAAGGATCTTCTTCTAATTGCTTATGACCTAATTGTAATTTTCTGTTTTCTTTGTCGATGTTCAAGATGATGATGTCGATAGACTCACCTACTTTAACATACTCAGAAGGGTGATTGAAACGCTTCAACCAGCTTAAGTCGCTGATGTGAATCATTCCACCAATTCCTGATTCTAATTCAACAAACACACCATAAGGAGTGATGTTCTTCACTAAACCTTTGTGCTTGCTGTTTTCAGGGAATTTATTTTCGATAGCATTCCAAGGATCTTGTGTCATTTGTTTAATGCTCAAGCTCATCTTACGTGCATCTTTATCTAATGTTACCACTTTTGCTTCATGCTCATCTCCTAATTTGAAGAATTCTTTAGCATTGATTGGTGTGTTTGCCCAAGTAATTTCAGATACGTGAACTAGACCTTCAACACCTGGTTGAATTTCTAAGAAAGCACCGTAATCTTCAATATTAACTACTTTACCTTTTACTACACTACCTTCTGATAAATCAACAGGTAATACATCCCAAGGATGTGGAGTCAATTGTTTTAAACCTAAGCTGATACGTTTTTTGTCATCATCAAAGTCTAATACAACAACTTGAATCTTTTGATCCATCTTCACCACTTCACTAGGGTGAGAGATTCTACCCCAAGAAATATCAGTGATGTATAATAAACCATCTAATCCACCTAAGTCCATGAATGCACCAAAATCAGTGATGTTTTTAACAACACCTTCTAATACTTGGCCTTTCTCTAATTTACTCATGATCTCTGCACGTTGTGCTTCGATATCGCTTTCAATTAATGCTTTATGTGATACAACCGCGTTCTTAATTGTTTCGTTAATCTTAACAACTTTGAACTCCATAGTTTTACCTACGAATTGATCATAATCAGTTACAGGCTTCACGTCAATTTGAGAACCTGGTAAGAATGTTTCCATACCAAATACATCAACGATCAAACCACCTTTTGTTTTGCTAGTTACTAAACCAGTTACTACTTCACCAGTTTTATGTACTTCCATAATTCTTTCCCAAGCACGGAAGATACGAGCAGACTTACGGCTTAAGTGAAGATTACCATCACGGTCTTCTTTTTCTACAACCATTACTTCAACTGTATCACCAGTCTTAACACCATTAGTGTCACGGAATTCATTCAATGATACTAAGCCATCACTTTTAAAACCAATGTTTACTACAACATCTGTTTTTGTCAAAGCAACAACTAAACCATTCATGATTTCGCCATCATTGATTTGTACGAAAGTGTTATCATACACTTTGTCATACTTTACTCTTTCTGCTTCAGCATAATGACTTACGTTTCTTTTGTCAACGCTCCAGTCAAAATCGTCATGAGCAGTTTGTACTTCAGGGGCAGTTTTTGTCGCAGCTGCATCAACAGTGTTACCACCAGCTGATTCCTGAGCGTCTGCGTTTAGGGTTTTGAAAAATAATTTCATAAAATAACCGGCGTTTTTAAACCGGAGGGCAAAGGTACCAAAAAATCCCATATAAGGGCATAAAAAAGCCTATAAAAATTGACTTATTCGATTCTTAACTAATTGATTTTCAATCTAAAAATTGTAGGCTTTAGGCAAGTTCTGCCATATGGCTGGCTGCCAACCATCCTGAGGTCCAGGCGTGCTGAAAATTAAAGCCCCCTGTGATGCCATCTACGTCCATCATTTCACCTGCAAAATGCAGTCCAGGGCAAGATTTACTTTGCATTGTTGTTGCATCTATACCCGCTATATCTACCCCACCACAAGTAACAAACTCTTCTTTAAAAGTGGTTTTACCTTTAATAGCTAATGTGTAAGTGGTGAGTAATTGTATTAGCAAGTTTTGTTCTGCGCTTTTTACATCGGCCCATTTTGTGTTGGCTAGAATTTTTGCTTCTTGTAAAAGATATTGCCAAAGTCTTTGTGGTAAACCAAAAGGATTTTTATTACCAATTTCTCTTTTACCTAAATCGGTTCTGAAATTTAACCACTCCATTTTTAAACTCTGCGCATTATACATTGGCACCCAATTTATTTGAATAGCCCCTTCGTAATTTTCTGTAGCCATTTCTCTTGCACACCATGCAGATAATTTAATTGCTGCAGGCCCACTTATTCCCCAGTGCGTAATTAATAAAGGACCCTGCTCAATATGTTTATTCCCCTTCCATTGTATACTTGCATTATCTACTGCAACACCCATCAAAGTGGTGATATTTTTTTCCGCCACATTAAAAGTAAATAAGGAAGGGACTGGTGCAATAATCTCGTGTCCAAGATCTTGTAACCATTGTAATTTATCTGCTTTAAGCATGCCCCCTGTTGCCATGCAGATAGTATCGGCATGTAATTGCTCACCATTAGAAAGACTAAGAATAAAATCTTTTTCTTTTTTTATACCTACTACTTCAAGTTGAAGTTGTAGTTTGATTTTATATTGATCTACTTTTTTTAAAAAGCATTGTATAATTGTTTCTGAGTTATTAGTAGTAGGAAACATTCTACCATCTTTCTCTGTATGTAATTTAACACCATTGTTAGCAAACCATTCAATAGTATTTTTTGTAGCAAATTGATAAAATGCTTTTTTCAAAAACCGCGTGCCCCTTGGATATTTTTGTAATAAATTTTCTACATCAGTACAAGCATGCGTTACATTACAACGCCCACCACCACTCACTTTTACTTTGGATAAAACCTTATTTGATTTTTCAAGTATTCGTATATCCCAATCGGGATGTAGTTCTGCCAATCTTATGGCACAGAAAAATCCAGCTGCACCACCACCAATAATAATTGCTTTTGTAGATTGCATCATGCAATGTTTAATAGTAAGAACTATTTAAATTACTATTCGCTTTTTCTGCCGCTTCAATAATAGAGAAATCTGATAAGATCAAAGCTTGTCCAGCTTTTACACAAACATCGTGTTCAAAATGTACAGACACTTTTCCATCCTGCGTTTTTACAGTCCACTCATCATCATCTGTGAATACCTTATGTGTTCCTAAATTAATCATTGGCTCAATAGCCAAAACTAAATTTTCTTTCATTTTTAATCCAGTACCTCTTTTACCATAATTAGGCACTTGTGGATCTTCGTGTAATGATGTTCCTAATCCATGTCCTACTAATTCTCTTACTACACCATATCCATGCAATTTTTCCGTATGTTCTTGAATGGCAAATCCAATATCACCTACTCTATTATTGACAATGGCTTTTTCGATTCCCTTGTACAAAGATTCTTTAGTTACTTTAACCAATTGAATAGCTTCCGGCGCTGCTTCTCCTAAAATAAAAGTATAAGCGTGATCTCCATGCCATCCATTTAATATCACTCCTAAATCTATAGATACAATATCTCCTTCTTTTAAAGCCGTTTTATTAGGGAAACCATGTACTACAACATCATTTACAGATGCACAAATATGATGAGGATAACCATGATAATTATAAAAAGACAATGTTGCGTTATGGTCTTTTACATAGTTCATACAAAACTGATCTATGTCTAAAGTTGTCATGCCCGGCTTTAATATTTTAGCTACTTCTGTCAATGTCTTACTCACTAACATGGCTGCTTCTTTCATTAAACCAACCTGCTCTTCTGTCTTAATATGAATCATATAAAACGATTTCGATGTTAAACTAAAAAAACAAACCTGCCTTTATGGGACAGGTTTGTAAATATAAATATTTTAAAAACTATATCGCAGAATTAGTAATTCCTTGTCTACCTTGAACACGACCTGTACTCATTAAACCATCGTATTGACGCATTAACAAGTATGTTTCGATTTGTTGTAAAGTATCTAAAATTACACCTACCATAATTAATAATGATGTACCACCAAAGAATGTACTGAAACCTTGAGTCACACCTAATTTTTGTGCGAAGCCTGGTAAAATACCTACCAATGCTAATAAGATTGCACCAGGTAATGTAATTCTATCCATAACAGCCCCAATATAATCTGTAGTTGGTTGACCAGGTTTAACACCAGGTACAAAACCGTTATTACGTTTTAAATCTTCAGAGATTTGTTTAGGATTAAAAATTAATGCAGTGTACAAGAATGTAAATCCAATTACCATTACAGAGTAGATAACCATGTACCAAACATTGCTATGGTCATTGAAAATTCTAATAATACCTTGAGCAGAATCAATATTGGTGAAAGAAACTAATGTAGGCAAGAACATAATTGCTTGAGCAAAGATTATTGGCATTACACCAGCACTGTTTACTTTAACTGGTAAGAATTGACGAGCACCACCCACTTGAGCACCACCAATTACTTGCTTAGCATAAGTTACAGGGATCTTACGAACACCTTGAACTAATACGATTAAGCCCATAATGATAGTTACTAAAATAGCTACTTCAATTAAGAATATTAATAATCCACCGCCACCTTTTTGGCTCTTAGAACCAAACTCTAGGACAATAGATTGTGGAAGACGAGCTAAGATACCAACCATGATAATGATAGAAGTACCGTTACCTAAACCTTTATCTTGAATCTTCTCACCTAACCACATTACAAATAATGTACCTGCTGTTAAAGTGATTACTGTAGAGAACCAGAAATAAGGTTTGTATGCAGGAATTAATGCTTCTGCATAACCTGGACTATTTAAATAAGCAACATATGCACCAGCTTGGAAAGCTGTTACAATTACTGTCAAATAACGAGTCCATTGATTGATTTTGTTTCTGCCACTCTCTCCTTCTTTTTGAATCTTTTGTAATTGAGGAACTAAGATAGTCATCAACTGCATGAAGATAGAAGCAGAGATATAAGGCATAATACCCAAAGCCAAAATAGATGCTTGTGAGAAAGCACCACCAGCGAACATATCAAATATACCTAATAAGCCATTGCTCTTACCTGCTTTTTGAGCAGCTTCGATAGCTAATGGATTGATACCAGGTAAAGTGATTTGTGCACCAATTCTATAAGTTAATACCAATGCTAAGGTTACTAAGATTTTACTCTTTAGCTCATCTATAGCCCAGATATTTTTAAGTGTGTCTATTAATTTTTTCATCAGAATTTAGTTAATGTACAGTCGTCTTTTAATATAAAGAGACGCTTGTGTTATGCGTCTCAATATACAAAATATTTTTAGATAATTTCAATAGTGCCGCCTGCTGCAACAATAGCATCTTGTGCCTTCTTGCTTGCTTTGTTTACTCTGAAATTGATCTTTGTTTTCAATTCGCCAGTTGCTAAGATCTTCACTAAATCAGTGCGGCTTATCAAACTGTTCATGTATAAATTCTCAGGAGTGATTTCTGTGAAACCGTATTTCTCGATTAATTGGTCTAATTGACCTAAGTTGAATACAACATAATCAACACGGTTAATATTCTTAAATCCACGTTTAGGGATTCTTCTTTGGATTGGCATCTGACCACCTTCGTGAGCCATTTTGCTTTTATAACC
>Ga0222712_10000731_pt1 | contig 41804 bp, 49 predicted proteins | sample C33_657DmetaG_FD_165043 | JGI IMG/M metagenome (GOLD analysis project Ga0222712, IMG submission 165043) | Estuarine water microbial communities from San Francisco Bay, California, United States - C33_657D | ecosystem: Environmental > Aquatic > Marine > Unclassified | place: USA: California... | reverse complement strand
ATGGTGCGGATGGTGATGATGAGCTCTTTTTGCTCAATATCGGAGTTGGTATTTTTGAAGTCGAAGCGGTTCACCATTTCCCGTTGGGCCTGATCTACGGCATTACGGAGTTCTTGGCGGTCTACTTCTGAGACGATGTCGAAGGAAGGCATGGTGGAAACGCTAGCGAGCCTGTAACCTTCACGACTCATGGGTCGGTGCCCGAGCGGCCAAAGGGAGCAGACTGTAAATCTGCCGGCATAGCCTTCGAAGGTTCAAATCCTTCCCGGCCCACAAATACAACGAAAAAGCCCTACTTTTGAGAGAAATCTGAAAAGTAGGGCTGTTGTCTTTTTGGCCTAGCGGGGTCGTTCATGGAGCAGGCATTCCATCACGGCAACATCGAGCCAGCGGTTAAATTTCCGACCCACTTCGGTTTCTACCCCCACGAGGCGAAACCCACATTTTTCGTGCAATGCCCGCGATGCCATGCCACTTGCCTCAATTCGGGCAAAAACGGCGTGAAACCCCGAATTTTCGGCAATATCGAGCAAATGCTCCACAATCAGGCGTCCGAGACCCCGGCGGGCGAGGGAACGGTCGACATAGACCGAATCTTCCACCGAGGTCCGATAGGCGGCACGCTCTTTATAGGGCGATAATGAGCCAAAACCAAGGACTTGGCCCTCCCTATTCACCGCGACAATGGCGCTAAATGCCCCACTTCGGGCACTCAGCCAGGCTTCCTGATCGGCCAGTGTGCGCGGAACAAGGTCAAAAGTTGCCGTCGTATTTTCCACTTCATGGTTATAAATCGCGGCAATAGCTGAGGCATCGGCCACGGTGGCAAGGCGCACCGTGATGCCGTCAGAGGAGAGGGGGGAAGAAGCAGGAAAAGACACTCCCCTTGAAACTAGTCGTGTGAAGGCAGGGGGCGGGTGACATTTGCGCCGATAGCATCACAAACCGGCTCGGGTTTCCGAGTCACGCCCTCTTAGCTCAGTCGGCAGAGCGTTTCCATGGTAAGGAAAAGGTCGTGGGTTCGATTCCCACAGAGGGCTCCGCCATTTGGCGGTGCCCAGGTCATTGTGCTGCACAAAAATGTGTTGCACAAAACTTGTGCGCCAAAACAATGGTGATTGGATCGGTCCTCACCATGGCGGCGTAGCTCAGTTGGTCAGAGCATCCGGCTCATAATCGGAAGGTCATCGGTTCGAACCCGATCGTCGCTACCAATCACATCAATCACTAGAACAATCATCATTAAACATCACACAACGTAAACGGAGTAATCAGAAATGTCTAAGGCAAAGTTTGAGCGTAATAAGCCTCACGTGAATATTGGAACGATGGGTCACATTGACCATGGTAAGACCACGTTGACGGCTGCTATTTCTAAGACGTTGGCCGATCGTGGTTTGGCGTCGTATACGCCGTTCGATCAGATCGACAAGGCTCCTGAAGAAAAAGCTCGTGGTATTACGATTTCTATTGCTCATATTGAGTATGAGACAGAGAATCGTCACTATGCCCACGTTGACATGCCTGGTCACGCTGACTACATCAAGAACATGATCACTGGTGCTGCTCAGGTTGACGGCGCGATTTTGGTGGTTGCTGCTACTGATGGTCCGATGCCTCAAACACGTGAGCACGTGTTGTTGGCTCGCCAAGTGGGTGTTCCTTACATTGTTGTTGCTTTGAATAAGAGCGACATGGTGGAAGATGAAGAGTTGTTGGAACTTGTTGAGCTTGAGGTTCGCGAGTTGTTAAGTGAGTATGAGTTCCCTGGTGATGATGCGCCTGTTGTGCGTGTTTCTGCTTTGAAGGCTCTTGAGGGTGATGCTGCTTGGCAGGAAAAAGTGATGGAGTTGATGGCTGCGTGTGATGCGTCTATTCCTGAGCCTGTGCGTGAGCTTGATAAGCCTTTCTTGATGCCTATTGAAGACGTGTTCACCATTACTGGTCGTGGAACTGTTGTGACTGGCAAAGTTGAGCAGGGCAAGGTTCATACTGGTGATGAAATTGAAATCGTTGGTTTGCGTGATACGCAAAAGACGACCTGTACTGGTGTGGAAATGTTCCGTAAGTTGCTCGATGAGGGTATGGCTGGCGACAACATTGGTGCGTTGTTGCGTGGAACGAAAAAAGAAGATGTGGAGCGTGGCCAGGTGTTGTGTGCGCCGGGTTCTATTACTCCGCATACGGGTTTTGAGGGTCAGGTGTATGTGTTGACGAAAGAAGAAGGCGGTCGTCATAAGCCGTTTTTCAATAACTATCGTCCGCAGTTCTTTTTCCGTACGACCGACGTGACTGGCACTGTTCAGTTGCCTGCTGGTACGGAAATGGTGATGCCTGGTGACAATGTGAATATGACGGTGGAGTTGGGTAAGCCCATTGCTATGGATGAGGGTTTGCGTTTCGCTATTCGTGAGGGTGGCCGTACTGTTGGTGCTGGTCGAGTCACAAAGATCCTGAAGTAATCCACAGTCCATATTGAATTAATAGAGAAAATCTCAAAGTAAGGGGCCAGTTATGGCAAAGAGCGAGAAGCGGGTGAAAATTACTCTCGAGTGCACAGAGTGCAAAGAGCGTAACTACATCACCATGAAGTCCAAGGTAAATGACCGTGAGCGCCTAGAAATGAAGAAATACTGCGCCCGCGATCGTCGTCATACCAACCATAAGGAGACTCGTTAGGCCACTGATAGCCTGACCCCTTCATTAGGGCAGTAGCTCAGCTGGTAGAGCGCCGGTCTCCAAAACCGATGGTCGGGGGTTCAAATCCCTCCTGCCCTGCAAAAGACCAATTGAATCAATAACGAAAAGACAGAACAAAAACAATGTCGACTCAAGACCTCAACCGAGAACAAAAGCGCGCGATGAAGCGCCAGGGTGCCCTGAATGATCAGGGCGTCCCGGTTCGTGCTGCTCGTACGGGTCCTAGCAAAAATGTCAACAAAGAGCGCACCAGCCCCATCACCTATTTACGTGAAGTGCGTGAAGAGATGCGCAAGGTTGCATGGCCTACGTGGCCTGAAGTGCGCAAGTACTCCATTGTTGTGCTCATCACCGTAGTGATATTCACCTCCATCGTTGGCGGACTCGATGCATTATTCGGTTTCTTCTCCAGCTGGCTTTACAAGGACTAGTAGGAATTTTTCATGAGCGATAATTTTCTTCTCAATATGGGCAAGTCGTCTGAAGGCGACGTCCTTGACGATGCAGTAGCAACAGAAGTTGTCGATGCATCATTCGACCTCACTACAAGCGAAGCCGACAGCGATGTCGACGTCGATGAAGCAGAAGTGGAATCAATTTTTTCTAAGCCAGGGCAGTGGTACGTCGTTCACTCACAGTCTGGTTACGAGAAAAAAGTTGAACTCAACTTGAAGTCACGCATCTCGTCAATGCAAATGGAACACCGCATCTACGAAGTCGTCATTCCTATGGAAGACGCAGTGGAGTTCAAAAAAGGTCAAAAGCAAATTGTTCAGCGCAAAGTGTTCCCCGGCTATTTGTTGGTGCGTTGCGAAATGGACGATGAATCATGGTTCTGCATTCGCAACACTCCCGGCATTACGGGTTTCGTCGGGCAGAGCCACAAAGGTCAAAAGCCAACACCATTGTCGCGACGTGAAGTGGAAACCTTCCTCTCGGCAAAGGGCGATGGCAAGGCTGCGCCAAAGCGCAAGTCACCAAAACTCGAACACGAAGTCGGCGAGAGCGTACGCGTGAAAGAAGGCCCATTTGCCGACTTCACTGGCGTCATCGACGACATCAACGTCGATCATATGAAGTTGAAAGTTCTCGTCAATATCTTTGGCCGCGAAACCATCGTCGAGATGGATTTCAGTCAAGTAGCGAAACTCTAAATAGCGGAACTCACAGTAGAAGGCCAATAAGGAAACACAGTCATGGCAAAAAAGAAACTTGCAGCAATCGTAAAGATTCAGATCCCCGCAGGAAAAGCAACACCTGCGCCACCAGTGGGTACCGCACTCGGACCCCACGGCATCGCCATCATGGACTTCGTGAAGCAGTACAACGCTGCAACCGAAGCTCAAGCAGGAACCATTATTCCTGTCGAGATCAGCATCTTTGAAGATCGTTCGTTCACCTTCGTTTTGAAGACACCACCAACACCGGTGTTGTTGCGTCAAAAAGCTGGTATCGAAAAGGCCTCGTCAACTCCTGGTAAAGCAGTTGCAGGAACGGTGACAGAAACAGACATTGAAGAAGTCGCCAAAATCAAAATGCCAGACCTCAACGCATACGACCTTGAAGCTGCAAAAATGCAGGTTCGTGGTACCGCGCGTTCAATGGGTTTGAAAATCGTTTAAGTAATACATTCACACCGGTTCGACCAAGACAACCTCGCTTGGCAACCCAACATATGAGGGAGGCTTTATGCCAGTTAAAGGAAGCTTAGGAAAAAAGTACAAGGCTGCAATTGCTGCGTACGATCGCGAAGAACTGTTCAGCCCATTAGAGGCTGCAGAGATCGTGAAGAAGTCTGCAAAGGCAAAATTCGACGAGAGCGTTGAAGTTGCCGTGCGTTTGGGTGTTGACCCACGTAAAGCAGAGCAAATGATTCGAGGCACCGTTGCGTTGCCATCAGGTACTGGTAAGACCGTACGTATTGCTGTGTTCGCAGCTGGCGATGCCGCTCAAGCTGCACGCGATGCTGGTGCCGAACTCGTTGGCGCCGATGAACTTGCTGCTGAAATTGAAAAAGGCAACATGGACTTCGACTTGGCCATCGCCACCCCCGACATGATGCCACTCGTTGGTCGCTTGGGCCGTGTGCTCGGACCACGTGGTCTCATGCCAAACCCCAAGACCGGCACCGTGACCCAAGATGTTGGCCGTGCCGTGAGTGAATTCAAAGGCGGCAAGGTGGAATACCGCACCGACCGTTACGGCAACGTGCACGTTCCTATTGGCAAGGCAAGCTTCTCCACCGCAGATCTTGCCAACAACCTTCTCGCCGTGCTCGATGAAATTCAGCGCGCCAAGCCAGCAGCATCAAAAGGCAAGTATTTGCGCAAGATCGTCATTGCCAGCACCATGGGCCCTGGCGTGAAGATCGATACCAACCGTTTGAAGCCAGAAGCATAAAAAGTTTGCAATTCGGCATTTGCCGATAGCGTCACACATCTACATAACCGTTCGGTTACTCGCCAAAGACATCTGGCTTGTGCGCAAGCACAATTAAGAGAGCAGCAATTGGGCTCTACCAGAAGAGGCGGACAACTTTCGGACACAGAACCACAGATCTTGCGATCTCGTGGTGTGTTCAAAGGGCGTTCGCAATTGCGGGCGCCGTGCGACCACACACACGATAGAGCGCAAGCCGAGTCGTGTCCGAGAGAAAAATAAGGAGGTGAAAATGACTTCTACAAGCATCCGTTCCGAGAAAGTCGCCGTGGTGTCCGAGGTTCGGGAAAAGTTGGCAGCATCTGATGCAGCCATCGTGACCGAGTACCGAGGAATGACCGTGGCTGCACTAGCTCAACTACGTCGTGAACTGCGCAAGTCCGGTGCCGAGTACAAGGTGTACAAAAACACATTGGCTCGTTTTGCCGCTCGTGAAGCAGGCTACGAAGGCCTCGAATCAATGCTGGTGGGCCCATCGGCCATTGTTTTTGTGAAGGGTGATGCTGCAGCTGCAGCAAAAGCACTTCGCGAACAAGCCAAGGCAAACCCACTCCTCATCGTCAAAGGCGGTGTGGTGGGAACCTCCACATTGTCGAAAAAAGATCTCGACGTTTTGGCAGATCTGCCACCACGCGAAGTATTGCTGGCCCAGTTCGCTGGTGCCCTGCAGGCTCCGCTCGTCAAGACCGCAGGTCTCTTGCAGGCACTGCCTCGCAATATGGCATACGGCTTGAAGGCGCTCGTCGACCAAAAAGCTGCTTAATTCATTCATTTTCATTCATTTTTAACCAAAAAATCAGTTTTCTCCCGCGGGAGATCTACACAAGGAGATAGAGCAACATGGCTCTTAGCAAAGAAGACATCCTCGACGGCATTTCAGCCCTCACCGTTATTGAACTCAAAGAACTCCTCGATGCATTCGAAGAGCGCTTTGGCGTGACCGCAGCTGCTCCAGCAGCTGTTGCAGTTGCTGCAGTCGCCGGTGGCGGCGGAGCTGCTGCAGAAGAAGAGCAAGACGAGTTCGACGTCATCTTGAAAGATGGCGGCGCCCAGAAGATCCAGGTCATCAAGGTTGTGCGCGAGCTCACCAGCCTGGGCTTGAAGGAAGCAAAAGACCTCGTTGACGGTGCACCAAAGGCCGTTCTCGAGAAGGTCAGCAAAGACGATGCCGCCAAGGCAAAAGCCAAGCTTGAAGAAGCTGGCGCAGGCGTCGAAGTCAAATAAGACCAAAATTCATATTTTCCTGGCATGTCGCCGGGCGGAGTGGCAATACCTCGGGCGCAAGCCCGGGGTATTTGCTTTTTCTGGCCTGAAAAGGTCGGAAATGCTTGACTCGGAGCACAAACAGGCTTATCTTGCCCCCCGACGGGTAATCGGGAGCTTCCACAGAGGTTCTGGCCAAGATTCGCCCGATTTTTTGCCCACCCTTGATCATTTGCGTGGGGTGGCGGTAGCCTGCTCTGTTGCCGTGTGCTTTTGTTTGTCATCATTTTCTATGTTGTCGCAGCGCACATTTCATCCCCTACCGCTTGCAAACAGGAGTAAATAGTGGCCTCTCAATCGTTGTCCCGCGATCGGTATTCATTTGCGAATCTTGGCGAAGCTTTAGAGATCCCCGATCTCATCGCCGTCCAACGCGAAAGTTTTGAATGGTTTGTTCGTCAAGGTCTTGCAGAAGCATTTGCCGACATTTCGCCGATCAAAGACTTCAGTGGAAATCTTCAACTCGAACTCGAGTTTGACCCCACCGATGAAGACCTCTGCCCACCGCCAAAGTTCACGATGGAAGAGTGCCGCGAACGCGACATGTCTTATGCATCGAGCATCTTTGTTCGTGCCCGTTTCTTAAACGGTTACACCGGAGAAATTAAAGAGCAAGTTGTCTTCATGGGTGATTTCCCGAAGATGACCGAAAAAGGCACGTTCATCATTAACGGCACCGAGCGCGTTGTTGTTTCGCAGCTCGTGCGTTCTCCTGGCGTTATTTTTGAGCCAGGTGAGCGTTTCCGTTTGCGTAACTTGTCGAAGCACCAATTGGTCAAGGGCACAATCCACCCTTACCGCGGTGAGTGGCTCGAATTCGACGTTGAACAAAAGCCAGGAAAAGACGTTACTGCAGGAACACGTGTTGCTCGTAAGCGTCGCCTGGGTGTTTTCACCATCTTGCGTGCACTTGGCTACGACGAAGAAGGCGCACCAGGCTTCCTCGACCGTTTCGTTGCACACTTCGATTTCCTTGAAGGACAGTGGGAAAAAGAGCGCAACATTGCGCCAACCCGCGATGAAGCACTTGTTGAAATTTACAAGCGTGCCCGCCCAGGTGAACCACCAACCTTGGAAAGTGCACGTGCATATTTCGAAAATGCATTCTTTGAAAACCGTCGCTACGACCTCAGCCGCGTCGGTCGTTACAAGCTCAACCGCAAACTCGGTGCAGAGCTCGAACTCTTGCAAAAGAACTTCGGCCTCACTGCCGATCAGCTCGATTTGCCTGCAGTAGATCAGCCAGTACTCGCTAAGTGTGAAGTGCTTGCCACTATCTCTTACATGTTGCACCTCGTGAAGCAAGAGCCTGGTTATCGCCTCGACGACCAAGACCACTTCGCTAACCGTCGTATTCGTTCTGTTGGTGAACTCATTCAGAACCAGGTGCGTATTGGCTTGTCACGTATGGAGCGTGTTGTTCGTGAACGCATGACCACGCAAGACGTTGAAGCAATCACACCGCAAACACTCATCAACATTCGTCCAGTTGTTGCTTCCATTAAAGAGTTCTTCGGAACTTCTCAGTTGTCGCAGTTCATGGACCAAGTCAACCCATTGTCTGGGTTAACTCACCGTCGTCGTTTGTCGGCACTCGGACCCGGTGGTCTCTCCCGCGAACGCGCTGGCTTTGAAGTGCGAGACGTCCACTTCTCTCACTACGGACGTATGTGCCCAATTGAAACGCCAGAAGGTCCAAACATTGGTCTCATTGGTGCACTCAGCACCTTTGCTCGCGTGAACGAATTCGGTTTCATCGAGAGCCCATATCGCAAAGTTGTCAACGGTGTTGTCACCGATCAAATCGTTTACATGGCAGCCGACGAAGAAGAGAACTACACACTTGCTCAGGCAAATACTCCGTTGAATGCCGACGGAACATTTAAGGCCGAGCGCGTGTTGGTGCGTCGCTCTCCACAAACAGCCAGCCTCGAAGACTTGCGCAAAATGTTGGAGGCCGAGTCATTCTTCGGTGCCACCACCGACATCGCGTTGGTTCCCGGAACCGAAGTTGACTACATGGACGTGTCGCCGAAACAAATTGTTTCGGTAGCAACCGCACTTATTCCGTTCCTTGAACACGACGACGCAAACCGTGCACTCATGGGTGCCAACATGCAACGTCAAGCAGTTCCACTTATTCGTGCAGAAGCACCGTATGTCGGAACCGGAATGGAATTGCGCGCAGGCCGTGACGGTGCCGATCTTTTGTTGGCCCTCGACGACGGAACTGTTACAGAAGTTTCTGGTCGTGGCATCACTGTTCAGTACGACACACTTGGCAAGAAGCGTTACAACCTCGCCAAGTTCCGCCGTTCAAACCAAGACACTTGCATCAACCAAGTGGTGCGTGTACGTGAAGGACAAAAAGTAAACAAGGGCGACCTCATGGTCGATGGTCCAAGTACCGACCTTGGCGAACTTGCTCTCGGCAAAAACCTGCTCGTGGCTCTGATGCCATGGGAGGGTTACAACTTCGAAGACGCAATCATCTTGTCTGAGCGTTTGGTGAAAGACGACGTGCTTACTTCCATCCACATTCACGAGCATGAAGTCGATGCACGCGATACCAAATTGGGTGCAGAAGAAATCAGCCGCGACATTCCTAACTTGTCCGACGACATTCTTCGCGACCTCGATGACCGCGGCATCATTCGTGTTGGTGCTGAAGTTGGCCCTGGCGATGTGTTGGTGGGCAAAGTAACACCTAAGGGTGAAACAGAACTCACACCAGAAGAGCGTTTGCTCCGTGCCATCTTTGGTGAAAAAGCTCGCGAAGTTCGTGACACCAGCTTGAAGGTGCCTCACGGCGAAAGCGGAAAAATCATCGACGTCAAAGTGTTCTCACGTGAGAATGGTGACGAATTACCACCAGGTGTGAACCAACTCGTTCGTGTTTATGTTGCACAGAAGCGCAAAATCAGCGTGGGTGACAAACTCGCAGGGCGCCACGGTAACAAGGGTGTTATCTCCAAGATTCTTCCTATCGAAGACATGCCATACATGGACGACGGAACTCCTGTCGACATCATCTTGAACCCACTGGGTGTTCCCTCACGTATGAACGTCGGCCAGGTTCTTGAAGCTCACCTTGGTTATTGCGCACGTTGGGGTTGGACCGATCCAAAAACCAACTCTGGTAACACCATTGGTTCTCCAATTCGTGGAACAGAAAAGAAAACGCGTCCAACAACTCCTCCTGCAACTTTCATTGCAACACCAGTATTCGATGGTGCGCATTGGGACGAGGAAGACCCGCACAACTCGCATCCAACCATCCAAACAATTTTGGAAAACATCACTCCAGATGGTGTCGACGGTCAACGTCTCATCCAAAAGACTGGTAAGACCGTTCTTCGCAATGGTCGCACAGGCGAGACCTACGACAACCCCGTCACTGTCGGGTACATGTACATCTTGAAACTGTCTCACCTTGTTGACGACAAGATTCACGCTCGTTCAACTGGTCCATACTCCATGATCACCCAGCAGCCACTTGGTGGTAAAGCACAATTCGGTGGTCAGCGATTCGGCGAAATGGAAGTGTGGGCACTCGAGGCCTACGGTGCGGCATATTGCTTGCAAGAGCTGCTCACCATCAAGTCAGACGACGTTCTCGGACGTGTGAAGGTCTATGAAGCAATCGTGAAGGGCGAAAACATTCCTGAGCCCGGAATTCCTGAAAGCTTCAAAGTTCTCATGAAGGAAATGCAAGCTCTCTGCCTCGACGTAGAAGTACTCGCAGCCGATGGTGCCGAAATTGAAATGGGCAACATGGACGACGACATCTTCCGCGCAACAGAAGCTCTTGGCATCGACATCAGCCGCCCAGAACGCGGCACCGATGACGACGACCGCGAGCGCCGCCGCGAGCGTGCCTTCTAGAAACTTCTTGTACACAAACGACCTTTACCACTCATCAATTACCACGATCTTTAAGGAAACGGAACCGACATGCTCGACGTGAATATGTTCGACCAACTGCGAATTGGCCTGGCAACTGCCGATCAAATTCGTCTCTGGTCAAAAGGCGAAGTCAAAAAGCCCGAGACCATCAACTACCGCACCTTGCGTCCTGAGAAGGACGGTCTTTTCTGTGAAAAGATTTTTGGACCAACCCGCGACTGGGAGTGCTACTGCGGTAAGTACAAGCGCGTTCGTTTCAAGGGCATTATCTGCGAGCGTTGCGGAGTTGAAGTAACACGTTCAAAAGTGCGTCGTGAGCGCATGGGTCACATTGAACTTGCTGCACCAGTTGTACACATTTGGTACCTCCGCGGAACGCGTAGCTGGTTGGCGTATCTTCTCGGCGGTATTGAAGCCAAAGAAGAGTTGAAGGCAAAGCAACTGGAAAAGGTTATTTACTTTGCTGCAAGCCTTGTTACCAAGGTCGACGTCGATCGTCGTCATAACGACCTTGCCAACTTGGAGCAGGAATACCTTGCTGAACAAGATGCAATCAAGAAAGACATGGAGCTTGCTCTTGCACGCAAGTTCAAAGATGTTGAAGCAGAACTCAAGACTTTGGAAAAAGAAGGCACAAAAGAGAGCGACATAAAAATTCGCCAGCGCCTCATCGACAAAGAAATCCAGAGCTTGCGTGATCGCTTTGAAAACGACCTCGATCTCTCACGTCGTACTTGGGATGAATTTAAGCGTTTGCACCCACGTCTCATCATTGAAGATGAAATGTTGTGGCGTAACCTTCGCGATCCATTTGGCCCTTATGCCGAATACTTCGAAGGTGGCACCGGTGCCGATGCCATTAAGGCTCTCATCGACTGCCTCGACTTCGATAAAGAAGAAGAAAAATTGCGCACCGCAATTGAAGCAGCCGATGGCCAAAAGCCATTGTCTGCACAACGTCGTCAAAAAGCAATTAAGCGTTTGAAGATCGTTGCTTCGTTCAACCAGCGTGATGAACAGGGCCGTCGTTTGAACAGCCCGAAGGCAATGATTCTCGATGTTGTTCCTGTCATTCCACCAGAACTGCGCCCAATGGTGCAGCTCGATGGTGGTCGCTTTGCGACCTCAGACCTCAACGACCTTTACCGTCGTGTCATCAACCGCAACAACCGCTTGCGTCGCTTGCTCGATCTGGGTGCACCAGAAATTATCGTGAACAACGAAAAGCGCATGTTGCAAGAAGCAGTTGACGCTTTGTTCGACAACGGTCGTCGTGGTCGCCCAGTTACTGGTCCAGGTAACCGCCCACTCAAGTCGTTGTCCGACATGTTGAAGGGTAAGCAAGGACGTTTCCGTCAGAACCTTCTCGGTAAGCGTGTTGACTATTCCGGTCGTTCCGTCATCGTGGTAGGGCCAACTCTGCGTTTGCACCAGTGTGGTCTTCCAAAACTCATGGCACTTGAACTTTTCAAGCCGTTCGTTATGAAGCGCCTTGTCGACCTTGAGCTTGCTCAAAACATCAAGTCGGCAAAACGCATGGTCGAGCGTCGTCGCCCACAAGTGTGGGACGTCCTTGAAGATGTCATCAAAGAGCACCCAGTTCTTTTGAACCGTGCTCCAACATTGCACCGCTTGGGAATTCAGGCTTTTGAGCCTGTGCTCGTTGAAGGTAAAGCAATTCAAATTCACCCACTTGTGTGCACCGCATTCAACGCCGACTTCGACGGCGACCAGATGGCTGTTCACCTTCCATTGTCTGCAGAAGCACAAGCAGAAGCTCGTGTTCTCATGCTGTCGGCAAACAACATTTTGTCACCAGCATCGGGTCGCCCCATCGTGGCACCTTCACAAGACATGGTCATCGGTGGTTTCTATCTCACCGAACTCGTTGAAGGTTTGCCAGGTGAAGGACGTTCGTTCCAGAACCGTTGGGAAGTATTCCGCGCACTCGATGAAAAGTCAGTGATGTTGCATACCAAGATCAAGTTCCGTGAAACCTTGTCAACAGGGGAGCGTCGTACCATCGACATCACTCCTGGACGCTTGTTGTTTGAAGAAGCATTGCCAGCCGACTACCCAGAACGCTTTGGGCACATCTCGTCAACTTTGAAGAAGAAGGAAATGGGTCTCATTGTTGAAACCCTTTCTGATCACTATCCAAAGTCAGCAATTTCACAGGCACTCGATGCCATTAAAAACGTGTGCTATCGCTATGCCGCACAGTCTGGTCTCACCATCTCAATCGATGACGTAAAGACTCCAAAAGACAAGCGTGCCATTCTCGATGATCACGAAAAGCAAGCCGACAAAGTTGAAAACCAATTCCGTCGCGGCATCATCACCGACGGCGAACGTCGTCAGCAAGAAGTGCGTATTTGGACCGATGCAACTGCAGCAGTGCAAATTGCAATGGAAAAAGAATTCAAAGCACAACGCTTTAACCCCATCGAAATGATGGTGGGTTCTGGTGCTCGCGGAAACATGACCCAGATGAAGCAAATTGCAGGTATGCGCGGTCTCGTGGCCAACCCTCGTGGTGACATGATTCCTCGTCCAATTAAGAGCAACTTCCGTGAAGGTCTAGAAACTCTTGAGTACTTCATTGCTACACCGGGTGCACGTAAAGGACTCGTCGACACCGCATTGCGTACTGCCGACTCGGGTTACCTCACACGTCGTCTCGTTGACGTTGCGCAAGAACTCATCATTCGTGAAATCGATTGCGGCACCACTCTTGGTGTGTGGGTAGAGAACATTCAAAAAGACACTGCCAACATGCGTGCTTACCTCGATACCAAATTGTTTGGTCGTGCGGTATTGAACGACGTGCCACTCAGTGACGGAACTGTGATTCCAAAGAACACCATTTTGACCGACCTTCATGTTGAGCAATTGCGCGACGACGATTCCATCGGCCGCTTGCGTGTTCGTTCAGTACTTACTTGCGATGCAGAAATGGGCGTGTGTGCATTGTGCTACGGCCGTTCACTTGCAACAGGTAAGACCATTGAACTTGGTGAAGCAGTTGGCGTTATCGCCGCTCAGTCCATTGGTGAGCCTGGTACACAGCTCACCATGCGTACGTTCCACACTGGTGGTGTTGCAGGAAAAGACATCGCTGGTGGTTTGCCACGCGTTGTTGAACTCTTCGAAGCACGTACTCCACGTGGTTCTGCTCGCTTGGCCGGCGCCACAGGTATTGTTCGCATCGGCGAAGACGAAGGCAAGGGTATTCCTGTCAACGTCATCGACGATCAAGGCGAAGAGCACTTGGTGCTCTTGCCCACCGGTAGCCGCGTCATGCCAGGCATCAAAGATGGCAGCGATGTGAAAGCTGGAGAACCACTCACCGATGGTCCATTCGATCCGAAGGAACTTTTGGAAATTAAGGGCACCCGTGAAACACAGGTGTACTTGGTAGAAGAAGTACAAAAGGTGTATCGCGACCAGGGTGTTTCCATTCACGACAAGCACATCGAACTCATTGTTCGCCAAATGACACGTCGTGTTGGTGTACAAGAGCCAGGCGACACTGGCTTCTTGCCCGGAGCACGTCTCGATGCGAAGGTATTCCGCGACACCAACCGCCGCATGGTGGAAGAGTCAAAGCGTCCAGCCGAAGGTCGCCCAGAGTTGATGGGTATCACCAAGGCATCGTTGGCAACCGAATCATGGTTGTCGGCTGCATCGTTCCAGGAAACCACTCGTGTTCTCACCGAGGCAGCTATCGATGGCCGCGGCGACAACCTCATTGGTTTGAAGGAAAACATCATTATCGGCAAGCTCATTCCTGCTGGTACCGGTATGGACATCTATCGCAACTTCGGTATCGAAGCCCCCGATTATGAACCAATGGCCTTCTATTCCAGCGATGAAGAAGACCCAGCAGCGTTCCTTGCTGGTATTCAGGGCACCTATGTGCCAGAAGCAGAAAACGGCTGAGTCGGGCATTGCCCAACACAGTTCAGAAAAAGTTCACGTTCTGGAGTGCTCTAACGCAGGTAACGGGTTGTTGCCGGCGCTAGAGCACCCATAACATCACAGAGTCCCAAAGCGGGGGTTTTCCCGCTCGGCGAAGAGTTTCTACAGACAAGAGGTTTAGGCGTGCCTACAATTCAGCAGTTGATCCGTCAGGGTCGCACGGTGAAAACAACAAAGACGAAGACCCCAGCATTGAAGGGGTCTCCACAGCGTCGCGGTGTGTGTACTCGTGTATTTACTACCACACCTAAAAAGCCAAACTCAGCATTGCGCAAAGTTGCTCGCGTGCGTCTCACGAGTGGTGTGGAAATTACTGCTTACATTCCTGGTGAAGGTCACAACCTCCAAGAGCACTCCATTGTTTTGGTTCGTGGTGGTCGTGTTCGCGACTTGCCAGGTGTTCGTTACAAAGTCATTCGCGGCGCGCTCGACGCAGCCGGCGTAAAAAATCGTAAACAGTCTCGTAGCCGTTACGGCGCGAAGCGCGTCAAGTAAGAAAGTATCTGGAGAAAACATGCCTCGTAAAGGTCCCGCAACCCGCCGTGAAATGACGGCCGACCCCGTTTATCGTTCATTGCTTGTCACTCAGCTCACGAACAAAATCATGCTTCATGGAAAAAAGAGCATTGCTGAAAACATCGTGTACGACGCAATGAAACTCATTGAAGTCAAAACTGGCACAGAGCCACTTTCTACAGTGAAGCGCGCAATCGACAATGTGAAGCCACCACTTGAGGTGCGCAGCCGCCGCGTTGGTGGAGCCACGTATCAGGTTCCTGTTGAAGTGCGCCCACGTCGTGCAAGCACCTTGGCAATTCGCTGGGTAGTTGAATACTCACGTAACCGTCGTGAAAAAACAATGGCCGAGTGCTTGGCAAACGAACTGCTCGATGCCGCAAATGGTCTTGGCGCTTCTGTAAAAAAGCGTGACGACATGCAAAAGATGGCTGAATCAAACAAGGCGTTTGCTCACTACCGCTGGTAGTTCGAGCAAGCAATTACCAACCCCCCACATGTGGAAGTGAAATAAAATGGCTAAGCGCGAATACCCTCTCGATCGCACTCGTAACATCGGAATTATGGCGCACATCGACGCCGGTAAGACCACAACAACCGAGCGTATTTTGTACTACACCGGTAAGAGCTACAAGATCGGTGAAGTGCACGAAGGTGCAGCAACCATGGACCACATGGCTCAAGAACAAGAGCGTGGAATCACCATTACTTCTGCTGCAACAACCTGCATCTGGAATAACCACCGCATTAACATCATCGACACACCTGGTCACGTTGACTTCACCATCGAAGTAGAGCGCTCACTGCGCGTACTCGACGGTGCCGTTACTGTTTTCGACTCAGTTGCTGGTGTAGAGCCACAAACTGAAACAGTGTGGCGCCAAGCCAACAAGTACAACGTTCCTCGTATGTGTTTCATCAACAAGATGGACCGCATTGGTGCAAACTTCTACCGCACTGTCGACATGGTGAAAGATCGCCTTCAAGCAGTTCCCGCCATCATCCAGTTGCCAATTGGTGCTGGTGGCCCAGAGAGCAATGAACCATTTATTGGCCTCATCGACCTTGTCAAAATGAAAGCACTCATTTGGCTCGACGAAGAACTCGGTGCCAAGTGGGACGAAACCGATATCCCTGCGGGCATGGTTGACCAGGCAAATGAGTACCGCGAATTGTTGTTAGAGACCATCGCAACAAGCAGCGACGCGTTCATGGAGAAGTACCTCAGCGGTGAAGAAATGACACAGGCTGAAATTAAAGAAACTCTTCGTGTCGGAACACTCAAGTTCGACTTTGTTCCTGTTCTTTGCGGTTCTGCATTCAAGAACAAGGGTGTTCAGCCGATGCTCGACGCAGTGGTCGACTTCTTGCCAAGCCCCATCGACATTGCACCAGCAACTGGCGAAAACGTCAAGGGCGATGAGCAGCTTGTGCGCAAGGCCGACGAAAATGGTCCGTTTGCTGCACTTGCATTCAAAATTGTTGCCGACCCATTCGGCAAGCTCACCTACTTCCGCGTGTACTCAGGAACCATCAATAAAGGTGACGAGGTGTACAACAGCACCAAAGAGCGCAAAGAGCGCCTTGGTCGTATTTTGTTGATGCACGCAAACCAGCGTGAAGACCTTGAAGTAGCAATGGCTGGCGACATCGTTGCTGGCCTTGGTTTCAAAGAAACCACTACTGGCGACACCTTGTGCGATCGTAATGATCCCATCATTCTTGAACGAATGATTTTCCCTGAGCCTGTTATTCACGTGGCCATTGAGCCAAAGACAAAAGACGACCAAGATAAACTTGGCAAGGCTTTGAAGTCTTTGTCCGATGAAGACCCAACGTTCCGTGTTCGCACCGACGAAGAAACTGCGCAAACAGTGATTTCAGGAATGGGTGAATTGCACCTTGAAATTCTTGTCGACCGCATGCAGCGTGAATTCAATGTGGAAGCAACCGTTGGTAAACCACAAGTTGCCTACCGCGAAACCATCACGAAAAAAGTCGAGTCAGTGGAATACCGCCACATCAAACAGTCCGGTGGTTCTGGTCAGTTCGCAGTTGTCAAAATTACTGTCGAGCCTTCAGGTCCTGGTGGCGGTTACGAATTCGTCGACAAAATTACTGGCGGTAAAGTTCCTCGCGAATACATTCAGCCAACCAACCAAGGTATTCAGCAGGCCCTCGACGCAGGTGTCCTTGCCGGTTACCCCACAGTTGACGTCAAGGTGAGCTTGGTCGATGGTCAGTACCACGACGTTGACTCCAGCGAAATGGCGTTCAAAATTGCTGGTCAGATGGCCTTCAAAAAGGCTGCTGAAATGGCAAAGCCTGTTCTTCTTGAGCCAATCATGGGTGTTGAAGTGGTAACGCCCGATGAATACATGGGCGACGTCATGGGAGACCTTTCCAGCCGTCGTGGCCGTATTGAAGGTATGGAAGCCCGCGGTAACACGCAGGTTGTACGTGCCCAGATACCGCTCTCTGAAATGTTCGGATACAGTACCGACCTCAGGTCGCGTACACAGGGCCGAGCAACGTACACCATGCAATTCCACTCGTACCAGCAAGTGCCTGAAGTGATTTCACAAGAAATCATCAAGCGCGTACGCGGCGAGTAATTCATCAGTCGCAATACATATAAGTAATACGAATACAGATCCTTGAAAACATCACACAACGTAAACGGAGTAATCAGAAATGTCTAAGGCAAAGTTTGAGCGTAATAAGCCTCACGTGAATATTGGAACGATGGGTCACATTGACCATGGTAAGACCACGTTGACGGCTGCTATTTCTAAGACGTTGGCCGATCGTGGTTTGGCGTCGTATACGCCGTTCGATCAGATCGACAAGGCTCCTGAAGAAAAAGCTCGTGGTATTACGATTTCTATTGCTCATATTGAGTATGAGACAGAGAATCGTCACTATGCCCACGTTGACATGCCTGGTCACGCTGACTACATCAAGAACATGATCACTGGTGCTGCTCAGGTTGACGGCGCGATTTTGGTGGTTGCTGCTACTGATGGTCCGATGCCTCAAACACGTGAGCACGTGTTGTTGGCTCGCCAAGTGGGTGTTCCTTACATTGTTGTTGCTTTGAATAAGAGCGACATGGTGGAAGATGAAGAGTTGTTGGAACTTGTTGAGCTTGAGGTTCGCGAGTTGTTAAGTGAGTATGAGTTCCCTGGTGATGATGCGCCTGTTGTGCGTGTTTCTGCTTTGAAGGCTCTTGAGGGTGATGCTGCTTGGCAGGAAAAAGTGATGGAGTTGATGGCTGCGTGTGATGCGTCTATTCCTGAGCCTGTGCGTGAGCTTGATAAGCCTTTCTTGATGCCTATTGAAGACGTGTTCACCATTACTGGTCGTGGAACTGTTGTGACTGGCAAAGTTGAGCAGGGCAAGGTTCATACTGGTGATGAAATTGAAATCGTTGGTTTGCGTGATACGCAAAAGACGACCTGTACTGGTGTGGAAATGTTCCGTAAGTTGCTCGATGAGGGTATGGCTGGCGACAACATTGGTGCGTTGTTGCGTGGAACGAAAAAAGAAGATGTGGAGCGTGGCCAGGTGTTGTGTGCGCCGGGTTCTATTACTCCGCATACGGGTTTTGAGGGTCAGGTGTATGTGTTGACGAAAGAAGAAGGCGGTCGTCATAAGCCGTTTTTCAATAACTATCGTCCGCAGTTCTTTTTCCGTACGACCGACGTGACTGGCACTGTTCAGTTGCCTGCTGGTACGGAAATGGTGATGCCTGGTGACAATGTGAATATGACGGTGGAGTTGGGTAAGCCCATTGCTATGGATGAGGGTTTGCGTTTCGCTATTCGTGAGGGTGGCCGTACTGTTGGTGCTGGTCGAGTCACAAAGATCCTGAAGTAAGGATCACCAATGGCACAAAGCATTCGCATCCGTCTCAAGGCATTCGATCACGAGATCATCGACCAATCAACACGCAAAATTGTTGAGACCGTTACTCGTACCAATGCCACTATCCGTGGGCCAATTCCACTACCAACCGACAAGCACCGTTACACGGTGATTCGTGGTCCACACGTTGACAAAGACTCACGCGAGCACTTTGAAATGCGTATCCACAAGCGTCTCATCGACATCGTCGATCCGAACGCAAAAACCATCGACAGCCTGCAGCGCATTGAGCTTCCTGCTGGTGTCGATATCGAAATCAAAATTCAGTCAAATTAATCATTTCCTGAATTCTTAAGAACTTCTTAGGGCCGGCGCTGTGTGCGCCGGCCCTTTGCGTTGTAAGTATGGGGTATGACAGAAAATCAGTGGAACCCTGAGAACATCCCCGTTGCCGACCCGGTGTGGACCCCAGTGCAGCAGCAGTCTCCGCTTCCGCCACCTCCGCCAGTTTTTCACGCTTCGTCAAGTGTCTCTAGTACGACAACATCAACGCATGCACGCATCAGTAAAAAGAGTTTTGCTGTTGTCACCCTTGTTGCACTGATTGCAGGAACATTGGGAGGTGTCGTTGGTTCTTCGTTGACGAGCGATGACACGACCTCAAGTTCTTACTCTGAGCCACTTCTTGTTGCTTCAGATGGCGACGTAGATGAAAACTCTGTTGGCACCACTCAAATTGCAAAAGTGGCATCGTCAGTTGCGCCAAGTGTGGTGACCATCAGTTCCACGTCACAAAGTGAAGCAGGCTCCGGGGAATCGGTCGGTACAGGTATTTTTCTCACAGCTACCGGTGAGATTCTGACGAATGCTCACGTAGTTGAAGGCGCAACAAAAATTCAAGTGCGTCTGTATAACGAAACAGAGCCCCGCACAGGAAAGGTGTTAGCAGCTGATGCTGGCAATGACCTTGCACTCGTAAAAATCGAAGGCACAAATTTCAAGGCAGCACAATTCGCAGATCCGAAAGCTATTCGTATTGGTGATGCTGTTATTGCAATTGGTTATGCACTGAATCTTGACGGTGGACCAAGTGTGACAACAGGAATCGTGTCTGCGTTGAATCGCACTATTACCACTGAAAATGGCGCATTAAATGGTTTGATTCAAACCGACACAGCAATTTCATCGGGTAACTCAGGCGGACCATTAGTGAATTACAAAGCAGAAGTTGTTGGCATCAATACTGCTGTTGCTCGTGGTGACAACTCCACTGCAGCAAACAATATTGGGTTTGCAGTTTCCACTAAAGAAGTTTTACGCGTTGTTGAACTTTTGCGGAAGCAGGCCAATGGTGAAAAACGCAAGGAAGGTTATTTAGGTGTTGGTCTTTCTGATCGCGATGACGGTGGGCAAGGTGCAGTTATTGCAAACGTTCAATCTGGATCACCAGCAGCAAAAGCTGGCGTGAAGGAAGGTGATGTGGTGTTGGCAATTAATGATGAACCCATTACCGGACGTGCAGGAATGATTGCCATCGTTCGTGATGCATTGCCAGAAGAAACCATCACGATGAAATTGGAACGCGGCAAAGAAATCATCACTGTGAAGGCAACACTCACCGAACGCACAACAACAGGCTGAGTGATGCAACAACACGTCACGCAAGAGCACGTTCAGTTATATGAACGAGATGGTGTGGTGGTGTTGCGCAATGTGTTGTCGAGTGAACTCATTGAAGAACTTGGTGCTGGAGTGAGGGCCAACATGAGCTCGCCAAGTGCGTGGGCCAATGAGTACACACCCTCAGGTTCAGGTGGTCGCTTTTTCGACGACTATGTGAATTGGCAAACCATTCCCGCATTTCACCGCGCAGCCCTCACTGGGGTACTCCCAGGCCTTGCTGCGGGGCTCTTGGGAGTCGCACGACCACGGTTCTTCCACGAGCACGTACTGGTGAAAGAAGCAGGAACAGTGACCCCCACCCCTTGGCACCATGACGACCCGTATTACGGGGTCGATGGGGTCCAAAACGTCAGCTTGTGGGTTCCCCTCGACCCCGTTCCTGCCTCCATCGCCCTGCGCTGCATCAGGGGGAGCCACCGCTGGGGGAAGCGTTTCATTCCCCGAAAATTTGTGAACCAAGAGGCGTATATCACAAATGCACAAGGTTTTGAGCACCTGCCAGACCCTGAATTGTTAGAAAATGACCCCAATATCGGTCTTTTCCCCGCTGAAGTGGGCGATGTCGTGGCTTTTCACTTTCGGACCCTACATAGTGCCCCGGGTACAGAGCACCACAACGCAGGCCGCAGAGTGGTGAGTTTTCGCTATGTGGGCGACGATGCGCGATGGGCGCATCGACCCTGGACCACCTCGCCGCCATTTCCTGACAACGGCCTCAACCCAGGCGATCTCCTCGACGAAGCCCGTTTCCCCCTCACAAACTGAGGGTTCTCGGCGCGGTATGTCCCGGAAAACGGGACATACCGCGCCGAGAACCCTTCTTGGATTAGGGGGTGGGACGAGGAGTTCCCCCCGATAGAGTTTCCGTCTGCCCGAGGGGAGACCCAACGGCAACTGTTCTACAACCGACGTCTGTGTGCGCCCGTCCGGCGGGTACCACATAGCAACAACTGAAATACGTGCTCCGCCGGCCTGCCGCGCGGAGCATTTGCGTGAATAGACAACTAGAAGACACAACAACCCACTAATACAACAACGAAGAGGGCTGCCGTTATGGCACAAAAAGCGATCGTCGGCGAAAAGGTCGGCATGACACAAGTGTGGGGCGATGACCAGCGCGTCATCCCCGTCACTGTGCTTCGTGTCGAACCTGCTCGCGTTGTCCAAGTCAAAACAGGTGAGCGCGACGGATACACCGCCGTGCAAGTTACCTATGGCTCCAAGGACGCAAAGAAATTAACCAAACCAGAAGCTGGGCATTTTGCTACAGCTGGCGTTGCTCCTGGTCGTCGTGTAGTTGAGTTGCGACTCGACTCCATCGATGGCTTTGTTGTCGGTCAAGAAATTGCCGTCGACACATTGACAGTCGGCGAGCGCGTCGACGTCACTGCAGTGAGCCGCGGTAAAGGTTTTGCCGGTGGTATGAAGCGTCACAACTTCGCTGGCCAAGGCGCAAGCCATGGTAACCACAAGCATCACCGTGCCCCAGGGTCAATTGGTTCATGCTCATTTCCTGGTCGCGTTTTCAAAGGTTTGAAAATGGCTGGTCACATGGGTCACGACCAAGTCACCACTCTCAACTTGGAAGTTGTCCAAGCCGACATGGAGCGTGGTTTGTTGTTGGTAAAGGGTTCGGTTCCCGGACCAAACGGTGGCGTTGTCATTGTGCGCAACGCAGTGAAGGCGAAGTGACGTCATGACAACCATAACTATCAAAAACACTTCAGGTAAAGATTCAGGAACAGTTGAACTCGACGCTTCTACATTCGGTGTTCAGCCAAATGTTCCTGTGATGCACCAAGTCGTTACTGCGCAGCTTGCACATCGTCGTGCAGGTACGCAAAGCACGAAAACTCGTGCAGAAGTTTCCGGTGGTGGTCACAAGCCAGGAAACCAAAAAGGTGGCGGTGGAGCTCGTCAGGGTTCAACCCGTTCACCTCATTACAGCGGTGGTGGTATTGCGCTGGGGCCAAAGCCTCGCAAATACACACAGCGCACACCGAAAAAAATGGTGCGTCTTGCATTGAAGTCGGCACTATCTGATCGCGTCAACACCGAGCGTCTCGTTGTTGTTGACGACTGGGGTTTCGCCGAGCCAAGCACTAAAAAAGCAATTGCAACTTTAGAAGCACTCGGTATTACAACATCAGTTCTTATTGTGGTTGATTCAAAAGAAATTGCAGTAGCAAAAAGCTTCCGCAACTTGTTTCACGCACAAGTTATTCAAGTGAATGAGCTCAACGCGTACGACGTGTTGTGCAATGAGTGGATCATCTTTTCGAAGTCCACTCTTCCAGTTGAGAAAGCAGCTCAGTGATGAAAGATCCACGCGACATCATCTTGAAGCCGATTGTTTCAGAGAAGTCATACGCCCTCATCGAACGTGGTGTGTATACCTTCGAAGTTTCACCTGCTGCAAGTAAGCCAGAAATTCACGATGCAATTGAAGCCATCTGGGGCGTCAAGGTTGCAAAAGTGAACACAATGAACCGTAAGGGCAAAGTACGTCGCACACGTGGTACCAACCGCGTTGGCGCACGTAAAGATTCAAAGCGCGCAGTCGTCACGCTTGTAGCCGGCAACGAAATTCCGTTGTTCGAGAGCTGATCGTTAGGAACCAAGGAACCACGTCATGGGAATTCGCAAACGTAAACCAACGAGCGCCGGTCGTCGCTTTCAGACAGTCTCCGATTTCGCAGAAATCACAAAGAGCACTCCTGAAAAGACACTTCTCGCTCCAAGTCCACGAACTGGTGGACGTAACTCATATGGTCGCAAGACTGCTCGTCACCGCGGTGGTGGCCACAAGCAGCAGTACCGCATTGTCGACTTCAAGCGCAACAAAGATGCAATCACTGCAAAAGTTGTTGCTATTGAATACGATCCAAACCGCACGTGCCGTATTGCACTTTTGCATTACGCCGACGGTGAAAAGGCATACATCTTGGCTCCTAAGGGTCTCGAAGTAGGCCAGCACGTTTCTTCAGGTCAAGGTGCAGACATCAAGCCAGGTAACGCAATGCCGTTGCGCTACATGCCGGTTGGTACCACGGTGCACAACGTTGAGTTGCGCCCAGGCCAGGGTGGCAAAATTGCACGCTCTGCAGGTATGGCAGTTCAGCTTGTTGCAAAGGAAGGCGAGTTCGCCACTTTGCGTATGCCAAGTACTGAAATGCGTCGAGTGCTCATCGATTGCCGCGCCACTGTTGGCGAAGTAGGCAACTCTGAGCACGAGCTCATCAAAATTGGTAAGGCTGGTCGTAACCGCTGGAAGGGTGTCAAGCCACAAACTCGTGGTGTTGCCATGAACCCAGTCGACCACCCACTTGGTGGTGGTGAAGGTAAAACTTCTGGTGGACGTCCTGCAGTGTCGCCTTGGGGTAAGCCCGAGCGTCGTACACGCGACAAGAACAAGCCATCACAGCAACTCATTGTTCGCCGGCGTCGTTCCGGCAAGGGTCGGAGGTAATCCATGTCTCGCAGTCTTAAAAAAGGTCCATTCATCGACGAGCACTTGCTCAAGAAAGTCGATGCAATGAACTCTGAAACAGAGCGCCGCATCATCAAAACGTGGTCGCGTCGTTCCACAGTGATCCCCGACATGGTGGGTCACACCATCGGTGTTCACGACGGACGCAAGCACGTTCCTGTCTACATCAGCGAATCAATGGTGGGTCACAAGCTTGGTGAATTTGCGCCAACACGTACCTTCCGTTTCCACGCTGGCCAAGAAAAGAATGTGAAGGGCAAGTAATGACCGGACCAAAGCTCAATGAGTTCTCGTTCGTTGCAGGCGAGAAAACAGGTACGAAAGCCGTTGCCCGCTGGGTACGCATGTCGGCCAAGAAAGTTCGCCCTGTACTCGATCTCATTCGTGAGAAAGATGTGCAATCAGCAGACGAGATCTTGCAGTTCACTACTCGTGAAGCAGCACACGTTGTACGTAAGTTGCTCGCATCTGCAGTAGCTAACGCAGAGAACAACGATCAACTCGACCCTGAGACACTTTATGTCAAGGCATGTTTTGCCGATGAAGGACCAACGCTCAAGCGTTTCCGTCCTCGCGCAAAAGGTCGTGCTGGTCGTATCAACAAGCGCACTTGCCACATCACTGTGGTTGTTGCTCAACTTGGCGACGATCGTCTTGCAGTCTTGCAAGCAAAAAATGCTGGCCGCGGAGTGGCACCAGCAACCGCTGCACGTCGTGCTCGCGTAGAGCGCAGCCGGCAACGTGCTGCAGCAAGCGCTGCAGCAACAACAGAATCTGACAACACGTCAACTGACGCTCCAGAAACGAACGAGGAGAACTGATGGGCCAGAAGGTCAATCCCTACGGCTTCCGTCTCGGTATTACTACCGACTGGAAGAGCCGCTGGTTCAGCACACGCGAATATAAGGAATATCTCACCGAAGACTGGAAAATTCGTGAGTACCTTATGGGAGCTTTGTCTGACGGCGCAGTAAGCCGCATTGAAGTAGAGCGGACCCGCGACAAATTGCGTATCGATGTGCACACCGCACGTCCCGGCATCGTCATTGGTCGTAAGGGTGCAAAAGCCGATGAGCTGCGCACAGGTCTTACCCGCATTACTGGTAACCAAAAAGTACAACTCAACATTGTGGAAATTAAGACAGCTGAACTCGATGCTGCTCTTGTTGCACAAGGTGTTGCCGACCAATTGGTCAACCGCATTGCATTCCGTCGCGCCATGAAGCGTGCCGTACAAAATGCACAGAAAAATGGTGTCCTTGGCATTCGTATTCAGTGCTCAGGTCGTTTGGGTGGCGCAGAAATGAGCCGCACAGAGTGGTACCGCGAAGGCCGTGTTCCACTTCATACTTTGCGTGCCGACATCGATTACGGATTCCGCGAAGCTCGTACATCTTCTGGTCGTATCGGAATCAAGGTGTGGCTGTACAAAGGCGACATCCTTCCTTACAAGAGCCAGAACGATGACAAAATTACTCGTGAAGCAGCAATGGCAGTCGGTGAAACTTCCGGTCAGTCACAAGCTGGTCGCAAAGTAGTTTCGAGCGCCGGGCCAAAGAGCGTCGATGTTCTTGAGCCAGAAGTTGCTCCACTCATTAAAGAAGCAGACCCAGAATTCGAACGTTTGCTTGCTGAAGAAGAAGACATCGAGCGTCGTATCACCGATGCTCACGAGACACCGCACTTCCGCGGCGCGGAGGACTGATCATCATGTTGATGCCTCGTAAAGTAAAACACCGCAAACACCACCGTGGTCGCACTGGTGGTATGTCAAAGGGTGCAACCGAACTCGCATTTGGAGAATACGGTATTCAAGCTCTCGAGCCAGGTTGGTTAACCGCTCGTCAAATTGAAGCTGCTCGTATTGCCATGACCCGTCACATTAAGCGTGGTGGCAAAGTGTGGATCAACGTTTTCCCCGACAAGCCTGTCACGAAGAAGCCTGCGGAAACTCGCATGGGTTCAGGAAAAGGTAACCCCGAATTTTGGGTTGCTGTTGTGAAGCCTGGTCGCATTCTTTTTGAATTGTCTTACCCATCAGAGACAACTGCTCGTGAAGCACTTGAACGTGCTGTACAGAAGTTGCCTATCAAGGCACGCATCATTACGCGTGAGGAGCCAATCTGATCATGGCAAATAAAATTAACGACCTTCTCGAACTCGACCTTGCAGCATTGGTGCAAGAGTTGCGCGCTTCAAAACAAGAGGCACTCAACTTGCGTTTCCGTCATGCCACAGGTCAGCTCGACAAAACAAGCGAACTTCGTAAAGTTCGCCGGCACATCGCCCGACTCAACATGCTCATTCGTCAGCGCGAAATTGCTGCCGCGAGCGGAGCAGGGAAGTAAGGGAAACTATGACTGTAGAAACTGTCGCAGAACGTAACGCGCGCAAAGTACGCGAAGGCGTTGTCGTGTCCAACAAAATGGACAAGACAGCGGTCATTGCCGTCATTGAACGCGTTCGTCACCCGAAGTACGCAAAGTTCGTACTTCGCACCAAGAAGCTCTATGCACACGATGAAACCAATGACGTCAATATTGGTGATCGTGTTCGTGTCATGGAAATTCGTCCTTTGTCCAAGCAGAAGCGCTGGCGCGTCATTGAAGTTTTGGAGCGTGCAAAGTGATTCAGCAAGAGTCTCGACTTCGTGTTGCCGACAACAGTGGCGCACGTGAAGTTCTCGTTATCAAAGTGCTCGGTGGTACACGTCGCCGTTACGCATCTATTGGTGACGTTTTTATCGGAACCGTTAAAGATGCCATCCCAGGTGCTGGCGTCAAAAAAGGTGAAGTAGTTCGTTGCGTAGTAGTACGCACGAAAAAAGAAAAGCGCCGTCCAGACGGCAGTTACATTCGTTTCGACGAAAACGCTGCAGTGCTTATTAAAGAAGATCTCACACCACGTGGCACACGTATTTTTGGCCCTGTTGGTCGTGAACTTCGCGATAAGAAATTCATGCGTATCGTTTCCCTGGCACCGGAGGTGCTCTAAATGAAACTGAAAAAAGGCGACACCATCGTTGTCATCGCTGGTAAAAACAAAGGTGAACAAGGAGAAATCCAGGCTGTTCTTCCTAAGTTGAACAAAGTGCTCATTGGTGGTCTCAATATCGCCAAGCGTCACACAAAAGCTCGTGCTGCAAATCAGCAGGGTGGAATCATCGACAAGGAAGTTCCTGTCGACGCTTCAAACGTGATGCTTGTACATAAAGGCAAGCCAACTCGTGTGGGTTACAAAATCAAAGCCGATGGCACCAAAGTGCGTATCGCAAAGTCAACTGGTGAGGAGATCTGATGACTACATCTACGTCCCCCCGTTTGAAGTTGAAGTACCAGGGCGAAATCAAATCAGCTCTGCAAACTCAGCTCGACATTAAAAATGTGATGCAGGTTCCAACGCTCGAGAAGATCGTCATCAACATGGGTGTTGGTCGTGCGACGCAGCAACCTTCGTTGCTCGAAGGCGCTGTTGCAGACCTCACAAAAATCAGCGGACAAAAGCCAATCGTGACCAAGTCAAAAATCTCCATTGCGCAATTCAAGTTGCGTGAAGATCAAGCCATTGGCTGCAAGGTCACACTCCGTGGCGATCGTATGTGGGAGTTCTTCGACCGTCTTGTGTCGGTCGCAATTCCTCGTATCCGCGACTTCCGCGGACTGCCAGCTCACTCGTGGGATGGCCGCGGCAACTACACCTTTGGTCTCGCTGAACAAATCATGTTCCCCGAAATCGAATACGACAAGATCGATGCTCCACACGGAATGGACATCACAATTGTCACCACCGCCACATCTGATGATGCGGGCAAAGCACTACTCGATGCATTCGGGTTTCCGTTCAAGCGTGGCAAGGACGCTGGTCCTAAGCCTAAAAAAGTCGTTCGTCGTCGTGGTCCTGGTGGCCCCGGCAAGGGCAAGAAGTAATTAGAGGGCAAATACAACAATGGCAAAAAAATCATTGATCAATAAGGCAAACGCCAAGCCCAAGTACAAAGTACGGGGCTACACACGCTGCAAGCGTTGTGGACGTGCTCGTGCAGTATTCCGGAAGTTCGGTTTATGCCGTCTCTGCTTGCGTGAACTCGTTCATGCAGGTGAAGTACCAGGTGTAACGAAGGCGAGTTGGTGAGGTAACACTATGATGACTGACCCAATCGCCGACATGCTTACACGCATCCGCAATGCCAACACGGCAATGCACGATGAAGTGATCATGCCGTCTTCCAAACAAAAGCGTGCTCTTGCTGAAGTGCTGAAAAAAGAGGGGTATATCGAGAGCTTCTCGATCGCACCTGCTCGTAAAGGCCCAGGCGAAGAACTCACCGTAATCTTGAAGTACTCAGACGACCGCCATCGCACCATTTCTGGTTTGAAGCGCGTATCGACTCCTGGTCTTCGTGTTTATCGCAATGCCACTTCGGTTCCCCGTGTTTTGGGTGGCCTTGGTGTTGCTGTCCTGTCCACCAGTCAAGGGCTCATGACCGACCGCGAAGCGCGCAAGCGCAAAGTGGGCGGCGAAGTGCTCTGCTTCGTTTGGTGATTAAGGAGATTCATCATGTCACGTATCGGTAAATCTCCCATCGCCATCCCTAGTGGTGTCGAAGTCACCATTGCGCAAGGCAATGTCACAGTAAAAGGTTCAAAGGGAACACTCTCGCGACCTATTCCTGGCGACATCATCGTGCGCAAAGAAGAGTCCACCATTTTTGTCGAGCGTCCGAATGACGAGCGCGAAAATCGTGCGCTTCATGGTCTCACTCGCACACTTGTAGCCAACATGGTTGAAGGTGTAACAGCTGGTTTCGTTAAAGAACTGGAAATTGTGGGCGTGGGTTACCGCGCAGAACCACAGGGAGCAAACAAGTTGCGTCTTGCACTTGGTTTTTCTCACCCCGTTCTCATCGATGCTCCAGAAGGAATCACTTTTGAAGTACCAGTGCCAACACGAGTCATCGTGAAAGGCATTAACAAAGAAGTTGTCGGCCAAGTTGCTGCCAACATCCGTTCCATTCGCAAGCCTGAGCCGTACAAAGGCAAGGGCGTTCGTTATGTCGGCGAGCGGGTCATCCGCAAAGCTGGCAAAGCCGGAAAGAAGTAAGGAGACCGCATTATGGGAAACGTTGGACAACAGCGCCGCGAATCACGCCTGCGTCGTCACCGTCGCGTACGCAAAAAGGTCTACGGAACTGCCGAGCGTCCTCGCTTGGCTGTTCATCGCAGCAACAAAAATATTACGGTGCAACTCATCGACGACGATCTTGGTCGTACCGTTGCTTCGGCATCAACAACAGAACCATCAGTTCGTGGCTCAGAAACTGGCGCCAATGTCAGTGCAGCAACTCGCGTTGGCCAAGTAGTGGCAGAGCGCGCAAAAGCCGCTGGTGTTAGCAAAGTTGTTTATGACCGTGGTGGTTACAAGTATCACGGACGAGTCGCAGCGGTTGCTGAAGCAGCCCGCGCAGCAGGGTTGGAGTTCTAATGAGCAATGTCACATATAACAATTCCAACAACAATGCACCAGCAGCTGTTGAACCAGGTGGTTTGCGTGAATCACGCGTCATCACCATCAACCGTGTTGCAAAGGTTGTTAAGGGCGGACGCCGTTTCTCTTTCACTGCACTTGTTGTAGTGGGCGATGGCAACGGTCGTGTCGGTCTTGGCTACGGAAAAGCAAAAGAAGTTCCACTTGCTATTCAAAAAGGAACTGAAGAAGCAAAGAAGAATCTTTTCGATGTTGCTCTTGCCGGTTCCACCATCACTCACCCAGTGATTGGCGTGATGGGCGCAGGTCGTGTTCTTTTGAAGCCAGCAACACCTGGTACCGGAGTTATTGCCGGTGGTGCTGCTCGTATCATTTTGGAAGAAGCAGGCATTCACGACGTACTCGCAAAGTCGCTGGGTTCAGCTAATGCAATCAACGTTGCTCGTGCCACCATTCAGGGTTTGCAAGCTTTGCAACGCCCCGATGTTATTGCTGCACGTCGCGGACTCCTTGCAGAAGATTTTGTTCCAAAGGGAATGTTGCGCGCTTATAACGAGCGTCGCGCATCAGGAGGGGCTCACTAGTCATGTCCGAAAAAACAATTACCGTCACACAAATTCGTTCCAAAATTGGAGCAAAGCCAAAGACCGTGGGCACCTTGCGTGCTCTTGGGCTTGGTCGTATTGGTAACACCAATACCTTGCCTGATCGCCCCGAAATTCGTGGCATGATCGCACGTGTTCCACACCTCATTGAAGTGAAGGAGAACTAAGTCATGCGCGTCGATGAACTCGCTCCGGCCCCAGGGTCAAACAAACGTCGCAAGCGTGTAGCTCGTGGTATCGGTGGTCGCGGCGGTAAAACTGCCGGCCGTGGTACCAAGGGTCAATATGCACGTAACACGGTTGCCCGTGGTTTCGAAGGTGGACAAATGCCTTTGAAGCAACGTGTACCAAAGTTGAAGGGCTTTAATAACCCTTTCCGCGTGGAATATTACGCAGTGAATCTTGATGCTCTGAATGAACTCACCGAAACCGACGTCACCCCGGCAATCATGGTGGCTGGTGGTGCAGCGCATAAAGGCCAAGCAGTGAAAATTCTTGCTCGTGGTCAAATCACACGTGCGGTGAACGTGCACGCTCATGCTGTTTCTAAAGCAGCAGAGGCAGCAATTGTTGCCGCCGGTGGAACTGTCACGATCTTGCCACCGTCGTACAAAGGTGTACGTCCGCCTGCCAAGGGCAACCAATTCACCAACCGTTAAAAGTTTCTTCGTTACCATCTTTCAACAAGGCTTAAAGGAGCGTCCGTGCTGTCGAACCTGAAGAACATCTTCAAGGTCGCTGACCTGCGCAATAAAATCATCTTCACACTTTTTATTGTGACGGTGTACCGATTCGGTGTTGCGCTGCGAGTTCCCGGTGTCGATTCAGGTGCTGTTCGGCAACTGCGTGAAGCGGCCGACTCACAAGGAGCCCTCGGCTTTTTGAACTTGTTCTCGGGTGGTGCTTTTGGGTCGTTCTCGATCTTTGCGTTGGGCATCATGCCTTACATCACTGCCAGCATCATCATGCAAGTGTTGCAAGTTGTTATTCCCAAGCTTGAAGAATGGCAACAAGAAGGTGCCACTGGGCAGCGCAAAATTACACAGTGGACTCGTTATGTAGCCATCGGTATCGCCACCTTGCAAGGTGCGGGTCTCACATTCATTTTCGGACAAGGTCGCGGTTCAGCGTTCTTTGGTGCTGCAACTCAAGCCCCCGATGTTGTTCTGCTCGATCCGTTCATGCCGCGCGCACTCTTGGTGATTCCATCGCTTGTTGCCGGAACCGCATTTCTCATGTGGCTCGGCGAGCTCATTAGCCAACGCGGTATTGGAAACGGAATGTCGATGGTCATTTTTGCTTCCATCGTGAGCGGTTTGCCGTACAGCTACTACTCCATTTTGCAGAGTAAGAAATTCATTGTGTTCGCAATTCTTGTTATTGCATCAATCGGAATTCTTGCTGCAGTAGTGCGAGTAGAACTAGGACAACGACGCATACCGGTGCAGTTCGCAAAGCGAGTAGTCGGCCGGCGCATGTATGGCGGACAAAGCACCTACATCCCACTGAAGGTCAACCAAGCTGGTGTAGTTCCCATCATCTTCGCTTCTTCTATTTTGTTGCTCCCTGTTCTCTTTTCGAACATGTTGGGAAGCGCTGAAGGTTGGCGCGGAAGCATTGCCAAATTCGTCAACGACTATCTCGTGAATAGCCAGAACATGTTGTACATCACAGTGTTTTTCGCGTTCATTGTGGCTTTCGCCTATTTCTACAACTCCATTGCGTTTGACCCCATCCGTCAGGCCGACCAGTTGCGCCGTCAAGGTGGGTTCATTCCTGGTATTCGACCCGGGCCACAAACAGAACGGTTCTTTGCAAAAACAGTGAACCGAATCACCTTGCCAGGTGCACTTTTCGTTGCATTTATTGCAATTCTCCCGTACATCATTTTGTGGATTGGCGACGTGCAGTCGTTCCCATTTGCCGGCACAACCGTGCTCATTGCAGTAGGTGTGGCGCTTGAATTGATGCGTCAAATCGACAGTCAATTGATGTTGCGTAATTACGAGGGCTTCTTGAAGTAGTGCTGCGGCATTGCTAAAAGGACTTCTGCAGGACACCTCGCAAGCTCATGAGTAGCGGCACCCGCATCGTCTTACTTGGTCGTCAAGGCGCAGGTAAAGGCACACAGTGTTTGCGTTTGTCGCGACACTATGTTGTGCCACATATTTCCACGGGCGACATGTTGCGTGCAGCAGTGCGTGAAGATTCAGCTCTTGGTCGTAGCGTCGAAAAAATTATTGGCGGCGGCGGCTTAGTGAGTGATGAACTTATTATTGAAGTGGTGCGCGAGCGATTGAAAAAAGCCGACACGCAGCAACGTGGATACATTTTGGATGGCTTCCCGCGAACTGTGGTGCAAGCAGAAGCCCTCGACCTCATTGCCCAAGATCTCCCTTTGCTGGGAGCGGTCGATTTAGTGGTGCCACGAGACCTCGTACTGAGCCGTCTCTCGGCTCGGCGCGTGTGCCGCGACTGTGGCGCCAACTACACCGCAACTGGGGTAGTGCGCTCGACATGGAGCTGCGACACCTGCGGAGGTGACGTGGTCTTGCGAGACGATGACACCCCCGATGCCATCAACCTCCGTCTCGACCTCTATGAGAGTCAAACGGCTCCCTTGATCTCCTTCTACGGCCAAACCCAGCGACTTCACGAGGTCGACGGGGTAGGCAGCCAAGATGAGGTCTTTGACCGCATTACCGAGGTCATCGACCGGGCCGGGGGAGGCTCGTAACCGTGCCAAAGATAATTTGGGCGGAACCGTAGCAAATCTGCCAAGGCCATTGGCGTTTTTCATGCCTACCGATAGCATTTCACTTCGCCCCTATTAGCCGTCATGGTTGGTGGGCGGCATTGTAAGTCTCAATATTCATCCGTCAGTTCATAATTCTGTCCGTCTTAAGGAGTCTCTTCTGGCAAAACCAAAGGAAGATGCGATCGTGCTCGAGGGCACTATCACCGAGTCGTTACCCAATGCGATGTTTCGTGTTGAGCTCGAAAACGGTCATCAAGTCCTCGCGCATATCTCTGGAAAAATGCGTATGCATTACATCCGAATTCTTCCCGGCGACAAAGTGCAAGTAGAGCTCACCCCCTACGACCTCACCCGTGGTCGTATCACCTACCGATTTAAGTGAGAAGGCCATGAAGGTCCGTCCAAGCGTTAAAAAAATTTGTGAAAAATGCAAAGTCATCCGTCGCCACGGCAACGTGATGGTCATTTGCGAAAATCCGCGACACAAGCAGCGCCAGGGCTGACCCCAGGCAATTCAAAAGGAAAAATGATGGCTCGTATTTCAGGCGTCGACATCCCGCGCGAGAAGCGGTTGGAGATTGCACTCACCTATATCTTTGGCGTTGGTCGTTCAACCGCGCTCAAGATGTGCAAAGAACTTGACCTCAATCACAACACACGTGTTCGTGACCTCACCGAGGAAGAAGTCAACCGTATTCGTGGTTTTATCGATGCGAAGTTAGTTGTAGAAGGCGACCTTCGTCGCGATGTACAACAAGACATCAAACGCAAAATCGAAATTGGTAGCTACCAAGGTATCCGCCATCGTAAAGGTCTGCCTGTACATGGTCAGCGCACACACACCAATGCGCGCACACGTAAAGGTCCTAAGAAAACAGTCGCCAATAAGAAAAAGGCAGCGAGGAAGTAATGGCTAAGCCAGCAGCAGGTGGACGTCGTCCACGTAAGCGCGAACGTAAAAACGTCTCAACAGGCGTTGTTCACATCAAGAGTTCTTTCAACAACACCATCGTGTCAATCACCGACGCGCAGGGCAATGTCATTTCATGGGCATCGTCTGGTGCAGTTGGTTTCAAAGGTTCACGTAAGTCCACTCCCTTTGCTGCGCAAATGGCTGCAGAAAAAGCTGGTAAGGCTGCAATGGAGCACGGTCTTCGTCGCGCTGAAGTACACGTAAAAGGTCCAGGTTCTGGTCGCGACACTGCGTTGCGTTCCATTCAGAACCTTGGTATTGAAGTTTCAGGAATTAAAGATGTCACCCCGGTTCCACACAATGGATGCCGTCAGCCAAAGCGTCGGAGGGCATAACTCATGGCTCGCTACACCGGACCAAAGGTGCGCATTTCGCGCCGCCTCAATGTCAACATTTTCGAAAATGAAAAGGGAAGTAAGGCGCTCGAGCGTCGTCCTTTCCCACCAGGCCAGCACGGCCGCACCCGTCGTCGTGGTGCAGGCAGCGAATACTTAGCTCAGTTGCAAGAGAAGCAAAAAGCGAAGTACATCTACGGCTTGCTTGAGCGTCAATTCCGCAAAACCTATGAAGAGGCAAACCGTCTTGCCGGACCAACTGGTGAAAACCTTTTGCGTCTGCTTGAACAGCGCCTCGACAACATTGTGTACCGCGCAGGTTGGGCAAGTACTCGCCCGCAAGCACGTCAATTCGTCAACCACGGACTCATCAACGTCAATGGCAAGCGCGTCGACATTGCGTCATTCACAGTGAAAAAAGGCATGGTGATCAGCCTCAGTGAAAAAGCTCGCAACATGATCGTCATTCAGCACAACCTCGACGTTCTCGATCGTTCAGTCATTGGTTGGTTGGAAACTGGCGATGGTGGCAAGCAAGTAACTGTGCGCGACCTGCCACAACGCGAACACATCGATGTACCCGTCCGCGAACAACTCATCGTTGAGTTGTACTCGAAATAAATCTCAGTAATTGAAGGAGAGCATCATGCTCGTCATCCAACGTCCAACAATCGAAGCAATCGGAGAACCCGAGAACAACCGCCAGCGTTTTGCTGTGGGTCCACTCGAGCCAGGCTTCGGTCATACCATCGGCAACTCACTTCGTCGTACGCTTTTGTCGTCCATCCCAGGTGCTGCCATTACTACGGTGCGTTTCGAAGCTGCTCTTCACGAGTTCGACACCATCGAAGGCATTGCTGAAGATGTAACAGAAATCATCTTGAACTTGAAAGACATCGTTGTGGTGTCTGAAAGTGACGAGCCAGTTGTTTTGCGCCTCGATGTTAAAGGCCCAGCTGAAGTGAAGTCTGGCGACATTGTTTTGCCAACGGGTATTGAAATCTTGAACAAAGACGTTCACATTGCTTCGCTCAACGGAAAAGCCCAACTCACTGTCGACCTCACCGTCGAGCGTGGTCGTGGTTATGTTTCCAGCGACCGCGACTCTGAGAACCGCGTCATCGGTGTTGTTCCCATCGATGCCATTTTCTCACCAGTACGTCGCGTGATGTTCGACATCGAGCCAACACGCGTAGAGCAGTCAACAAACTACGAGCGCCTTGTTCTCGACATTGAAACTGACGGCAGCATTGAGCCACGTGAAGCATTGTCTTCTGCTGGTGCAACCTTGCGTGCACTTGTTGACCTTGTTGCCAGCTTGTCCGATGAGCCACAGGGGCTTGAACTCGGTGAAGTTATTGGCCACAACATCGGTTCACCAGACCTCGATCTTGCAATTGAAGACCTCGATCTCTCAGAGCGTCCACGCAACTGCTTGAAGCGTGCACAGGTCAACACCATCGGCGAGCTGCTCATGAAGAGCTACGACGATCTTTTGAATATCACCAACTTTGGGCAAAAGAGCCTTGACGAAGTAATCGCCAAGCTCGACGAGCGCGGGTTGACATTGCGCCCATAAGCGCAACGTTTCCATTAACAATCATTCGGTACTAAAGGACTAGTCATGCCAGCAACACCACGTCGTTCAAAGCGCTTCGGCGGCAGCGCAGCTCATCAGCGCCTTCTTTTGGCAAACCTTGCTGCATCGCTTTTTGCAGCAGAGGGCATTGTTACTACAGAAGCTAAAGCTAAGGCATTGCGCCCTATCGCTGAGAAGCTCATCACCAAAGCAAAAAAGGCTCAAGAAGAATCACCAATGCGAGTTCACCGCATTCGTCAAATTCAGGGTTACCTCGGTGACAAAGAAATGACCAACAAGTTGGTGAATGAAGTCGCTCCTCGTTACACCCAGCGCAATGGTGGCTACACACGTATTTTGAAGCTGGGTGAGCGTCACGGTGACAATGCTCCAATGGCGCGCATTGAACTTGTGTAATGCATAAATAACCGTTTCGGTTAAAACAAACAATCATGAATACAAACACTGAGCCCGCCTTACGGCGGGCTCGTTTGTTAGTTGCGTACAACGGAGCCGCTTTCCACGGGTTTGCACTCACCCCTGGCACAGTCACCGTTGCTCAGACTTTGAACGACACCATTGAGCAAATCACCGGTAGCCCAGCTGCCGTGCTTGGTGCAGGACGAACCGACGCTGGTGTGCATGCGTGGGGCCAAGTAGTGCATGTCGATCTTGCCGACACCACAGACCTCGACCGCGTTGTTTTTAGTATGAACTCTTTGCTCGACCCCGACATTGTGATTCGCGAGTGTGAATGGGTCTCGCAAGATTTTGATGCGCGTCATTCTGCCTTATGGCGTGAGTACCGCTACACCGTTTTGAATGCTCCGGTCAACAATCCATTTCTCGCTGCAACAAGCTGGCATATTCGTCGGCCGCTTTCTATGCCTCTCATGCAATTAGCAACAGACTCACTCATTGGTCTGCACGATTTTTCTTCGTTTTGTCGACAGCCACAACAGTCGGGCGTGAACCGCAATGCTGAGGGTCCTTCAATGATGCGCCGTGTGCATCGTGCGCAGTGGCACGACGCTGGAAATGGAATTCTCACATTCGATATTCGCGCAAATGCTTTTTGTCATCAGATGGTGCGTTCAATTGTTGGCACTTTGGTTGATGTTGGTCTTGGTCGCCGTAAAGCCGGCGAGATGTCGGGTGTTTTGCGCGCAATGAGTCGTTTAAATACGCCTCATATTGCACCTCCGCAAGGGCTGTGCTTAATGGACGTCGGGTATCCATCATGACCGCGTTACGTATTCTCATTGGCTCTACACCCGTTGGTCCTTTGGGCTCTGGCATCGGTGGCGGAGTTGAACTGACATTGCACAACTTGGTTTTGGGTTTAAGTGATCGCGGTCATCGTGTTGAAGTGATGGCGCCAGAAAATTCATTGCATGTGGGGCAACACACACATCACATTGCAGGAACACTGCAACCTCTTGGTCATCTCGCGCAACGCAATGAAGCAATTTGCATTCCACCACATTCGGTGCTGGCAAATATGTGGGCCTTTGCCCGTGAACAACAACATCGCTTCGATGTCATTGTGAATCTTGCTTACGATTGGTTGCCGCTGTACATCAGCAATACGTTCCATGTTCCTATTGCACATTTAGTGTCGATGGCATCTATTACCGATGCAATGGATGACGCCATCGAAGAGCGACTGCTCAACGCGCCTTTCTCAGTGGCCATGCATAGTAAGGCACAAGCCGAGACATTTGGGTTGGGTCACCAAGCACGCGTTATTGGCAGTGGTGTTGCCGTGGAGCGTTACGACTGTGTTCAACAGGTGGCCGACAATGCTCCTTTGGGTTTCATCGGGCGTGTGTCACCAGAAAAAGGAATATTGGACCTCTTTCACATTGCGTCGGTGACGAAGCGTCATGTGAAGGTGTGGGGGCTCATGCAAGACGCTTTGTGCTGGGAAGAAGCGCGGCGGGCATACCCCACGGCCAATGTCACCTATGAAGGGTTTCTACCCACCGATCAACTGCAAGGCGAGGTGGGGCAGTGTGCGGCTGTGCTCATGACCTCAAAATGGGTCGAAGCCTTTGGCAATGTGGCCATTGAAGCAATGGCCTGCGGGGTACCTGTGGTCTCGTATCGCCGGGGTGGGCCAAGCGAGGTGATTCTCCACGGGGAAACCGGATTTCTGGTGGAACCAGACGACATCGCGGGGATGGTGGCAGCGCTCGCGGGGGTGCCCGCCCTGTCGCGCCAGAGGTGCCGAACCCATGTAGAAACGGAGTTTTCCACCAAGGCTTTCGCGGTCCGCAGTGAAATGTGGCTGCGGGAGGCCGTACGGCAGTTTCATGCGGTTTCATGAAGGCAGATTGCCGAATTGGGCTGAACGCCCCTATCCTTTAACAGCCCCGATCTGTCAGGTTCGGTGGCCATCGACAAGGCTTCTTCGAGGCTCAGAAAGAAAAACGAAGTACAACAATGCGTACATATTCTCCCAAAGCATCTGAAATCACTCGCGCTTGGCACGTCATCGACGCTGAAGGCATGGTCCTTGGTCGTATTTGCACTGAAGCTGCTCGCTTATTGCGCGGAAAGCACAAAACAACTTTCGCTCCACACATCGACACTGGCGATCACGTCATCATCATCAACGTCGACAAGGTAGTTCTTACTTCGGGTAAAGCCGACAAAGAGATGTTCTATCGCTACAGCGGCTACCCAGGTGGTCTCAAGAGCGAAAGCTATGCGCAGTTGTTGGGCCGTAAGCCTGCAGAAGCAGTTCGTTTGTCTGTCAAAGGCATGTTGCCCAAAGGCCCACTTGGCCGTCAGCAAATGACCAAGCTCAAAATCTATGCAGGTGCAGAACATCCACATACTGCACAAGCTCCTACTCCCATTGTTTTTGCACACGCAAAAGCACGTTAATTTTTCGTCCGTCTCACTCGCACTCGTATCAAAGGAATCACCGTGGCAACAAAGCCTCTCACCCAAACAACTGGTCGTCGTAAAGAAGCTGTTGCACGCGCGCGTTTGCGTTCCGGTACCGGTGTAGTAACGGTGAATGGTCGTGCATTCGAAGACTATTTCCCCATGGCAACTCAGCGCATGGTGGTTGTTGAAGCTCTTCGTGTCACCAACTCTGAAACAACCTACGATGTCGATGCAACAATGCACGGCGGTGGCGTCAATGGTCAAGCCGGTGCGTTGCGCATGGCAATTGCCCGTTCACTCATTGAACTCGATGAAGAACTTCGCCCAGCACTGAAAAAAGCAGGGCTCCTCACACGTGACTCACGCCGCAAGGAAAGCAAGAAGTACGGCCTCAAGAAGGCACGTAAAGCCCCTCAGTTCACCAAGCGCTAAAGAGCCTTGCTGCGGTTCGGCACCGACGGAGTTCGTGGCGTTGCACTTCGCGACATCACCACTCATGCCGTTCAGTTATATGCCCGCGCAGCTGCGCGTGAACTTCGTTGTTCACTTTTTGTTGTTGGCTTCGATACCCGTGAATCAAGCATTCAGCTCGCACGCGCAGTAGAGGCTGGCTTTATTGCCGAAGGCGTCGAGGTCTTGTGGGCCGGAATGTGCCCCACACCGGCGGTTGCCTTCTATGCCGAACATTGTCTGGCAGGTGCTGCGGTCATTACCGCCTCGCATAATCCCTATACAGATAATGGATTGAAGTTCTTTGGTGAGGGTGGAATCAAACTCACCGACGACCAAGAATCGCGTATTCAAAATACTTATGAAGAGCTTGTGCAAAGCGAAACAGCAGAGGTCGTCAATGCGGGTGCCGAGGAAGGCGCATTAGACCTCGATGCATATTGCGCACATGTTTGTGCATCTGTTTCAGAAGTTGCAACCGAAGTCAAACTTGTTGTTGATTGCGCCAACGGAGCCATGAGTGAAGTAGCTCCCCGAGTTTTTAAAAAGCTGGGGATGAGCCCGAGTTTTATTCACTGCTCACCCGATGGAAAAAACATTAATGAAGCTTGTGGTGCAGCCCACCCTGAGTCGTTAATACAAGAAGTAATACGCAGTAAGGCAGATCTCGGAATTGCATTTGATGGCGATGGCGACCGCATCATTGCCGTCGACGGCAATGGCGAAGTGGTGAACGGCGATCAACTCATCGCACTTTTTGCGCTACAACTCAAGGCACGTAATGCCCTTGCAAACAATGCTGTTGCGGTGACCGTGATGACCAACATGGGTTTTCATATTGCCATGAAAAATGCCGGCATTGATGTACTTGTCACTCCCGTTGGTGATCGATCAATACTGTTGGCATTGCAAGAAGCACAAGCTTGCTTGGGTGGCGAACAAAGCGGCCACATTATTTTTACGCAACATGCAACCACTGGCGACGGCTTACTTGCTGCTGTGCAACTCCTTTCCGTACTTCATTCTCGGCAACAGAATTTGCGAGCAGCAGCACAAGAGGTAATGACATCACTTCCGCAAGTGCTCATTAATGTGCCCATACAGAGGGGCATCGCACCGCAAGATCTGTTGCTCAAGAATCGTGCAGCTATTTCTGAAATAGAACAGTTGCTCGATGGCAAAGGGCGGGTGTTAGTGCGCGCGAGCGGAACCGAGCCGCTCGTGCGTGTCATGGTGGAAGCTCAAACATCGACAGAAGCCCAGGAATATGCCGAACGCATTGCCCAAATGTTGAGCCACCCTGCCTCTGGGCAAGACAGGTAAAGTACTCCTATGTGTGGAATTATCTGTGTCCTCAGCCGTAAAGGCGACCGCGCCACCCCCACACCAGATCACATTTTTCATCAGTTTCTTGAAGCTCAAACTCTGATGGAGCATGCTTCAACCGACTTCACGAGCGCAGAGCGCGCTGCCGAGGCTCTCGAAGCAGTCAATACGTTGCTCAAAGGCGACGCTGGGGTTCGTGCCATGGTGGGCAGCCCAGAGTTGGTCGACGGCGTTCGCGCTGCACTGGCGAAATTGGCTCCTCAAGTGGAGAAGTACGAAGCTGCGTTAGAGGCAAGCCAAGATGCGCATCTCATTGAGAATGCATCACACACTGTTTCTGCAATCAAAGATGCGCTGTGGTCGATATCTGATGATCGCCTACGTACCGCTCGCGAAGTTTCATTGCTTGCTGGAATGCACGCATCTGAAGAGTCATTACATGGCTATCTCTCCATCCAACAAGCTCTCTCCGCTATCGACCGTATGGAAGTCCGTGGCAGAGATTCCGCCGGCATCGGTGTAGTGGTATGGGGCCATGGCCTCACCGAAGATGTGGTGTTGGGTGACCCTGCATTACGAAATGCATTTGTTCCACGTCATGAAGACGCTCTCTTTACCTCACGTTCTGTGCGCGTAGAAGGTGATGCCTGGGTATTTGTGTACAAGGCAGCAGCAGAAATTGGTGAACTAGGCGACAACACAAAAACCATGCGGCAACATATTCTGCAAGATGCTTTGTTGCGACGTGTTGTCTCAGCAAAAAATGCACAGGTCAGTGTCATCGGGCATACCCGCTGGGCAAGTGTCGGAATCATTTCTGAGCCCAATGCGCATCCTGTAACTGGCGAAGAAGTCAACAAAAAACAGCCTCTGGTTTTGGCAGTTTTAAATGGCGATGTCGACAATTACGCAGATCTCAAAGTGGAACACGATATTTCTGTAGCAGCTTCCATCACCACCGATGCCAAAGTCATTCCCAGTTTGGTTGCCCGTGGTTTACAGGTAGGCCAACCACTGCAACAAAGTTTCCTCAATGCAGTAACACAATTCGACGGTTCAGTAGCTATTGCTGCATTGAGCGTCGATCACCCCGACAGCGTGATGCTTGCCTTGCGCGGAAGCGGCCAAGGAATGTGTATTGGTCTCGCCGAAGATCGGTTCATTGTTGCCAGCGAGCCCTATGGAACAGTCGAAGACACAGTAAACATCGTGCGCATGGATGGCGAGTCGTTGGTGTCACCAGACCAACCTGCAAGCCGCGGGCAGGTTATTCAACTGTCAGCAAGTAATGCCGGAAATATCGCAGGCATGGAACGCGTGAGTTACGACGGATCCTCTCTGCCGGTAACAGGTAATGACGTTGTCGATGCTGGAGTAACAACACGCGATATCGACCGCGGAACATCGCCACACTTCTTATTGAAAGAAATTCTTGAAGCACCTGAAAGCTTCCGTAAAACGCTGCGTGGTCGCATTCACGAAATCAATGGTGTTTGTGCAGCAGACCTTGACGAAGATGTTTTACCGAAAGACGTAGTCAAGTTATTGGTT
>Ga0222712_10000730_pt1 | contig 41808 bp, 32 predicted proteins | sample C33_657DmetaG_FD_165043 | JGI IMG/M metagenome (GOLD analysis project Ga0222712, IMG submission 165043) | Estuarine water microbial communities from San Francisco Bay, California, United States - C33_657D | ecosystem: Environmental > Aquatic > Marine > Unclassified | place: USA: California... | reverse complement strand
GGAACTGGACCATGAACAATGGTTCAAAAGAATTGCTGGCCAATCATCCTGAATGGTATGCCGTTTCAAGGGATGGAAAATCATGCGCCACCCACCCACCGTATGTCGGCTATTACAGGTGGCTTTGTCCCTCCAAACCTGAAGTGATTGCCTTCCTGAAAAATGAAGCAGAAAAAATTCTTTCCAAAGACTATATCGATGGCCTTCACCTTGACTATATCCGTTTCTGTGATGTTGTCTTGCCCTTGAACCTCTGGAGCCAATACAAGGTTGACCAGAGGACCGAAATGGCGGAATACGATTTCTGTTATTGTGAGACCTGTCGTAACAAATTCAAAGCACAGGCCGGAAAGGATCCGCTTGAATTCAAATACCCCGATGAGGCCCTCTCCTGGAGATTGTTCAGGTACGAAGCCATCAACAATGTTGTCAACACCCTTGCGGCAGTCGCAGAAAAACACAAAAAATGGATCAGTGCCGCCGTCTTTCCAACCCCTGAAGTGGCCAGGCGCAACGTTAGGCAGGATTGGACCAACTGGAACCTGAGTGCCGTTTTCCCGATGATTTACCATGGCTTCTACCAGGAAGACGTGAAGTGGATTGGTGCTGCGGTAAAGGAAGGCGTCCATTTTCTGAACGGGAAATTTCCCTTGTATGCAGGATTGTATTTGCCTGACTTTAAAGGGGACATGAAAGAACTGGCTGCAGGGATGGAACATGCCATGAAGAACGGCGCTGCAGGCATTTCCCTATTTGGCAGGCCTTCGAGTGAGGTCCTGGCATTGCTCAAGCAATATACATAGCCCCATTAACCGATTGACCCCTTCAGGTATATGGATGGGATTGTTTTGTAAACCCAAAAATATTTTTTAGGTTTGTCTAAATTTATATTTAGACATGCCTAAATATTCCGTCAGTGAAGAGAACCATATCAAGGCCATTTTTCATTTGCAAAAAGAGGCAGAGAATGTTTCTACACAGGAGTTGGCGGAAAAGCTGAACACTAAGCCTGCGTCCATTACTGACATGATGAAAAAGCTGCAGGCGAAAAAACTGCTGGAATACAAGCCCTATCACGGATTCAGGCTCAGCGAAGTGGGTAACAAGGTCGCCCTGGGGATTGTGAGGCGACACAGACTCTGGGAATTCTTTCTTTCAGAAAAACTGGGATTTGCGTGGGACGAGGTTCACGATATTGCAGAAGACCTGGAGCATGTGAGCAGCAAGAAACTCATCGACAAACTGGATAGGTTTTTAGGATTACCCAAGTTCGATCCGCATGGAAATCCCATTCCAGACCAGCATGGGATAATACGAAAAGATAGATTGGCCAGAAAAAAATTATGATACGACATGAAACACATACACGATGAATTCAGTTCACTGGGTGATGTAAACCAAAGCATTGATACCACCAAAAAACGCAAAGGCTGGAGGCGGGTGCTGGCCTTTTTTGGACCGGCCTATCTGGTCAGTGTCGGATACATGGACCCAGGCAACTGGGCAACAGACTTGGCCGGGGGAAGCAAATTCGGCTACCAGCTGATCTGGGTTTTGCTGATGAGCAACCTGATGGCCTTGTTGCTTCAAAGCCTTTCTGCAAGGCTGGGCATTGTCAGGGGAAGGGATCTTGCACAGGCCAACCGGGAAACCTATCCCAGGCCAGTGAATTTTGCATTTTATCTGCTGGCAGAAGTAGCCATTGCTGCCACAGATCTTGCTGAAATCCTGGGCATGGCCATCGGTATCCAATTGCTCACAGGCCTTCCATTGATCTGGGGTGTTTCCTTGACTGTTGCAGACACCTTTCTTTTCCTTTTGCTGCAGCGCCTGGGCATGCGCACCATGGAAGCCTTCATCATTTGCTTGGTGGGGATCATTGGCCTCAGTTTCCTCGCAGAGATGATCATTGCGAAACCCAACATGGGTGAAGTGGTGAAAGGATTCATTCCCAGCATCCCCAATGAGGAGGCCCTTTATATTGCCATTGGTATCATTGGAGCAACGGTAATGCCGCACAATTTGTACCTGCATTCTGCGCTGGTGCAAACCAGGAAAATCAAAAGGGACGAAGCAGGCATCAAGCGGGTACTCAAGCTCAATTTCATTGACAGTGCCATTGCCCTGAACCTTGCCTTTTTTGTGAATGCCTTTATCCTGATCCTTGCTGCCACTGTTTTTTATACCACCGGACGCACTGACGTTGCGGAAATCAAGCAAGCCCATGAATTGCTGGCACCCATGCTGGGCAGCAATCTTGCGCCAATCCTATTCGCCATTGCATTGATTGCTTCCGGTCAAAGCTCTACCATCACGGGCACGCTTGCGGGGCAAATTGTGATGGAAGGCTACTTGCACCTGCGGATTACGCCATGGGTGCGCAGGCTGCTGACCAGGCTGGTTGCCATCATTCCAGCCATTGCTGTGATCCTGATCAATGGCGAAAACAACATTGACAAGCTGCTGGTGTTCAGCCAGGTTGTATTGAGTTTACAACTGGGGTTTGCCATCATTCCCCTGATTCATTTTACCAGCGACAAAAAAACCATGGGGTCTTTTGCCATCAAACCTTTGATCATTGTATTGGCAACACTCATCACCCTGGTATTGGTGTATTTGAACATAAGGATGGTCTATGAGCAGACCATCACATTTTTTGCCACATCTGATTCAGTGTTTTGGAAATCCATGATCATCATCGCAGGTGTTGCCTACATCAGTCTACTGCTGATCGCGATTTTCTATCCGCTGATGGGCAAGACTGCCAATGAAAGTGTAAAACTTCATCCGGAGGCAGAAAAACTGCACAACATCATCATCCCATCTTATGCGAGGGTTGCTGTTGCACTGGACTTCAGCAAGAATGACCATAAATTGATTGCACATGCATTGGGACAGGGAGGAAAGGAAAGCACTTACCTGATGATCCATGTTGTGGAAAGTCCTGCAACCAGGGTCATTGGAGAGGATGCTGACGACATGGAAACCAGAAAGGATCAACAGCGGATGGAAGGCTATGTGAAAGAACTAAAAGAGCAAGGATACAACGCTGTTGGATTGCTGGGCTTTGATGGAAGGGTAAAAGAAATTGTACGGCTGGTCAAGGATCGGCATGCCGACATCCTGATCATTGGTGCGCATGGGCATACTGGCCTGAAAGATGTGGTCTATGGGGAAACGGTAGAAGCCGTGAGGCATGAACTGAAAATACCTGTGTTGGTGGTGAATGTGTAGCCAGTGCAATTATCAGGGATTTCTTCTACAATGAATCACAACGAGATAATCCATTGTATCAAACTCCCTTGCTTGCCCCACTGTTTGATGCCTTTTGCCACTTCAGCAAACACCTGATTCCTGCGAACTGGTTTAGGTTTTGATTCAACAGGAATGGATATGGGCATTGAATTGTTGTTCAACTCAATTTTTGTGGCGAAAAGGGTCAGAGAAAGCCGGGGTACTGCAATACCCATGATCATACCAGGTAGTCCGTTGAAACTTTCTGGTCCACCCTTGACAAGAATCTCGTCGGTATAAAAAGCCACCACAACAACAGAATCAGCTATTTTGGTGATGGCCTTCTTGCAGTCAAATCCTGCAATCTGCCTTACTTCTCCTGTAATCTTCCATTGGTATTTTGTCAGGCTGTCCTTCACCAGGTATTTGCTTTCAAAAACAGTCGTCTTCATGGTAAGCATTTGCGATGAAAAATCCTGCACAATGTAGGCATCATCGATTGGCTTGAGGTTGGGCATGAAATACTTGTTTTCTGGATTTTCTTTTTCCAACTTGTATACAGAAGATTGTGCATTGAAGTCAAGTACATAGAAATCTGTAACAATGCGAGGCAATACTTTTTTGAGCTCTTCCATAAACATATTGTCCTCTCCCTGCTGCATCGATTCCATGAGGGTCAACTGTCCCAGCTTCCTTTCGTACGTAATTTTTCCGGCTTGAATGAATTTTTGCTGGGAGAAACCAGCAGTCAATATTGATATGAAAATGATGGCCAATAAATACCTCATGTTGTTGACTTTGATTTTGTATGCCTTTATTTGGCCACTGTTGTGGCAGACTTGTTCTTAAAATTGTATACCACGCCCAACATCACATAATGCCTGATCGTATTGTTGATGTTCTCCGCAATAAAGTTGCTGCTGATGTTTCGCTGGATATCTTTGTTCCTGTTGAAAAGGTCAAACACAGTTATTTTGGCCTCCAGTGCATCATTTTTGGTAAGCACCTTCCTTATGGAAGGATTGAACAGAAAAAGGTTTTGTGGATTGGCAAATACATCTGTTTTGCTGTACAACTTGTACTCTGTCCATAAATCAATGAATGTTTTGGCTTTCTTCAATTTGATGTTGAAGTTTCCATACCCTGAATATGTGGTATACTTTGTAATGACATCGGGGCGAATTGTTGACTTTGTTCTGTTGTTGGCAATGCTGATGGAACTTTGAAAAGTATACCTTCCTCCACCCCAATAATTCAACTCCAATGCGTAACTGAATGACTTGTTGTCATTGATATTTTTGACACCATTGATAAAGTTGATGAACCTGCTGTTGTTTCGGTCAATGGAAGTTCCCCCATAGATGCCTTTGTACAATTCCATCGTATAATAAAAATGAAATCCATAGTCGTAATTGCCGTTTACATTGACATATTTCATGGTTCTTTTCCCGCTCGCTTCAATTTGGCTGCTGTTGGTGATTGCATTAGATGTGTTCGAGAAATTTGCATCGAAAGTAACGTAGCGGCTTTTCAGGACCCTGATATCACTTGCCCGCATGTTGATCATGTTGGTGAAGCCCTGCACCAAATCTGGGTTCCCGACATTGATATTCAGCGGATCCGTATTGTCAATCAAAGGTTGAATCTGTTGAAGTGTTGGATTAACCGTGGATCCTGTATAATTGAGGTTGATTTTCCGTTGTGGCTTCGGCTTGAAATCCAAAGAAAATGTTGGCAGAAAGTTATTGAACCCTATGGATCTTGTAGTGGACTTTTCAATGTCTGCGGCCTGATAATTCACCCGGCCTGCTCCAGAACCTATAACAAAGTTCATCTTTTTGGCCACATAGCGGTAACTGACGGAGGCATTGTTGTTGACCGTATTGAACTCAAAATGGTTGCTGAGCGAGTCTACCAGTGTTTTATAGGCACCGGCATTGTTTTGGATGAATGTATTTCTTTCAGCATCGTTTTTGCCAACACTTATGCCATATTTGAACAAGAGAAAACTTTTAGCGCTAAGGGGTTCTGTATAGACCAGATTTGAAGCGATAGACGAACCAAGTTGTTGCGCCTCTTTTTGCTGGTCAATATTTTCTACCCTGTTGGACTGACCAGACGTGAAGAAAATATTATCGGCTTTTAAAGTAGCGTCCTGGCTTTTATCATTAAAACTGAGATCGGTGATGAAAGAAATGCTCCTGCCTTTTTTTGCAAATTTTTTCCGGAAACTGAGGTTGGATGTCAACGACTTGTCGTTCTCATTCAAGGTCGTGCTTCTGTTGGATTGGTTGATTTTATTTTGATTGTCGCGCAGGGTGGTGCTTTGGAAATCCGCATTTGCGACCCTCAGTGTATTGGCGCCTTTGATGACAAATTTAAAAAGTCCGGTACTGTCCGTTCCCCACTCATTTGTGCTGCTGAACTTGTAGCGTTTTCTGTCCTGGGATTGCAGATTCTTTGTATAGCTGTCCAAAGAATATCCATCGAGCATGGTTTTGTTGAACCCCGTTCCATTTACTTCAGTTCCCAAGCGCTGGTATTGTCCTGAATTCCCCGTTGTTGTATTTTTCCACTTGTTACCATAAAAAGCGCCTACTGTCTGCTGATTCGGCAGTCCTTTGTTTTCCTCATAATCCCCCTCACCACTGTACATAATCATGACTGATCCATCATCCCCCACTTCTGTAATGGCATTTCCGCCATCACCATATGCCCTTGACTCGTCCCAATTCAATGCTTCAAATTGGTTGTTTGCCGTAGTGAAATATCCAGCGATTTTTCTTTTGCCCTTGAAGGCATTGAGCATCAATTTGCCCATGCCATATTTCCCAGCATCAGACCCGGCTTCCACCTTACCAAAATATCCGTTTTTCTTGTCTTCCTTGATTTTTAGGTTGATGGTTTTTGTGCGCTCCCCATCTTCAATTCCGGTAAATGCCGCCTGATCTGATTTCTTATCGAATAACTGCACTTTTTCTATGGCATCCGCCCTGAGATTTTTTGTAACCACAGCAGGGTCATCGCTGAAAAACTCTTCCCCGTCCACCAATACTTTCTGCACTTTTTCACCCTGCGCGGTAATCTCTCCTTTGGCATTCACTTGAAATCCAGGCATCTTGCGCAAGAGTTCCTGCACATCTGCATTCGGGGTAACACGGAAACTGTCTGCGGTAAATTCTGTAGTGTCGCCTTTGATCCTGATGGCTGCGGCTGCATTCTTGATGACAATTTCCATCATCAAATAAAAAGAAGTCAACAAGGGTATCTGATCAAAATTCTTGTCCTGGTTCGATAGTTCTACCCTGTCAATAAAATCAGCATATTTTGGATATGAAACCAGGAGGATGTATTGCCCGTTAGAGATATTGTTGAACTCAAATTTACCCTCCGTATTGGATCGGACAGATGTTACCAGCAAAGAATCCTTGGCCGCCAATAAAACAATGTTGGCATTTACCAGGATTGTTTTTTCAGTAGTGTCGACTATTTTACCGCTTATCTTGTAACCAGATTGGGAAAAGGCAGTGTTAAAGAAAATAATAGAAAAGAACAGAAAAAGCAGTGTGCATTTTTTAGCAATCCTGGTCATGTATCTGGAAAATTTGGGCGAAAGTAGTGACAGGATTTTCTAATTAAAACAAAGTTCTGTTAAAAGGAAGATCAACCATCGATTTGCGTAAGGAGACTGACAATATTTCCAAAGACAACAATCTTTACAATAAGAATCTTCATTATATTCAAACATGAAATGGCTACTCCCTCTCTTCTTGCTTAGCACGACCGTTACCGCACAAGTCCAACGCAGCAACATCCCTTCGACTGAAAGAAAAGGCATCATTGCAGATCAATTCATTTATGAAACCGCAGCCTTCCCTGAATGCCATGCATCAACCATTGTTGAAACCCCCAAAGGTCTTGTTGCGGCTTGGTTTGGCGGCACAAAAGAGGGATACAAGGATGTAAATATTTATACAAGCATTTACAGAAAAGGGAAATGGTCTGCCCCTGCATTGGCGGCAGATGGTTTCATCAATGACAGCACAAGGTATGCCTGTTACAATCCTGTCTTGTTTCTTGCCGCTAACAATGAACTCCTGCTTTTTTACAAGATTGGCCCCTATGTGCAGGGATGGACTGGATGGATGAAACGCTCGTCCGATTTTGGTAAAACCTGGAGCAAGTCAGAAGCATTGCCCGACGGGATTCTGGGCCCAATCAGGAACCAGCCTTATCTGGCCGATGGACTGTTGATATGCCCGTCAAGCACAGAAAAAGGAGGCTGGAAAGTGCATTTTGAATTTACACCAGACAATGGCAAGGTCTGGAGCAAGGGGCCGGACCTGAACGACGCCAAGCCCATCACAGGCATTCAGCCAGCCATTCTCCGTCATGATGCCAAGACCTTGCAAGCGCTTTGCAGAAGCCAGAACAGGACCATCAATGAAACCTGGAGCTACGACAATGGAAGAACATGGAGTGCGTTGGCACAAACCGAAATGCCCAACAACAATTCTGGCATCGATGCCATTACCCTCAAAGACGGTAGACACTTGTTGGTGTACAACAATGTAAAACCTCCTGCTTCAGAGAAAGAAGGATGGGGTGGCCGGTCGCCCCTGAATGTGGCCATTTCCAAGGATGGGAAAATTTGGGAGCCTTATGCAATATTGGAGAATGAACCAGGTGCAGAATTTTCCTACCCATTTGTGATTCAGACAAAAGATGGAAAGATTCACATCACTTATACCTGGAAGAGGAAGAAAATTAAACATGTCATCTTAACTGCCCCGCAGCCCACTGCAGGCCCAGCAAAGATTTGAAAAACTTGGTTTTCAGTTCTGCCAGTTTTTGTCGGGTTTCCAGCAACTTGATTTCTCTGGCATTGACCAGAAACATGCTGCTTTCGCCAATGGAAAATTTTGATTCCTCTGCCCTGAGCAACAGTTCCTGGTTGTGCAGGTTGTCCTGAAACAAGAGGGATTGTGTCTTCAGTGCGATGATGTCGTTGAAACTGGATTTTACCTTGTTCTCTATCTCCAGCTTTGTTTGTCTTGTTTTGTAATCCAGATCAGCCAATTTGATTTTTGCCTTTCCGTATTCACCCCGGGCCTCCCGCTGGAACAAGGGCAGGCCGAACTGTACGCCGTATTTATAATTGTTTTCAAATAGTGGCTGTGCAAAAAATTTATTTACACCATAACCCTTGTTGAGAAAATTATAATTCAGATCAAGGGTTGGCAAAAGGCCCTGAAATTTGGCTCTCTTCTCTACTTCCAACACTTCCTGCTTCTTACCCAATGACATCAATTTGGGATGGGATTGCAAAGCCTGTACCATGGCATCAGCCAAAACGGGCAATGGATATTCTTTGATCAACACAAGGTTCCAGGAAGAATCGGGCACAACATCATCAGACAATTCATAAGGGGCAGCGTCATCGTTCCACAGGAAATTGCTCAACTCTAGCCGCTGGCGTTGCAACTCAAGCCAGGACTGGGTTTGCATGGCCTGTACCGTTTGCAACTGGGCCAGTGCTTCGGTTGTATCAATGGCAGCCCTGTCTCCTGCTGCATAAGCGCGTTTTACGAATTCAAACCGCTTGGTATTGTTGTTGGTCGTTTCTGTAAGGATGGTGTAGGTCTGGTGTGCTACCGTCCATTTCCAATAGGCATCCACCGCATCATACAGCAGATCGGCAATCAACTGCAGTTGGTCCTGTCTGCTCATTTGAACCAGGAACTTGGATTGCTGCACTGCAGCCCTCCGCTTGTCAAACAACAATCCTTTTAATACGGGAATGGATATGCCTGCATAGGTGCTCTTTCCGGCTGAAGTGACCGGATCAAGCCGGTCTCCTGTATTGTTTTCAAAACCTGCCTTGATGTCGATGCCAAACCAAGTGGGTATTTTCAGTTCCGGATTGGAATAGAAATAATAATTTTTGCCGTCAAAGCTTTTCTTTTCGTTGCGCAGGTAAAATGAAGGATCAAACACTCCTCTGGAGGCCTGTAATGAAGCCTTGGCAAGATCAACTTCAAGCTTTGCCTGTTTGGCTACCGGATGGAATTTTCTGATGATGTCCATCGTGTTCTCAAGTGTCAAGACCTTCTGCTGAGCGTATAGATGAACTGCCTGAGGAAAAGTCAACAGGAATACAAAAAGAAATTTCAATAAGGTTTTCCTGATCATTTCTTTTGCTTGTTCTTTTCTTTTCCTGCAGCGGGTTGATAAAATTCGGGAGGGAAACCGTTGATCTGTCTCCAGAGCTCATACCAGATGCTGACATTTTTCAGCAAAGCAAATCCTTGCACACCTGCGCCCAGCTTGAGAGATGCAGGCCATTTTTTTTCTTTTTCTACCGGTACAACCAGCATCCTGAACTTGCCATTTTCGCTCCTGTTTGTTTCTACGGCAATTACTTCACCAACAAAGGTTCCATAACTGGCTTCTGGCCAACCAGAGAAAACAATGGCAGGGAATCCATCAAACTGCAAACGCACCTGCTGGCCTTTTTCGACCAATACAAGGTCCATTGGTTCCACAAATAATTCTACCGCCTCATCAATTTGATTGGGAACAATCTCAACAATCATTTCCCCTTCTTTCACCATTTCATTGATGCCTGATTTTTTGGCTTTGACGATCTGCCCGCTCTGTGGAGCAATCATCCAGCGCTGGCTTCCCCTGATGGCATAATTGGCCAGTTGGTTCTGGTTCTTGGCCACCTCACCATCGGTTGAGGCAACCTCGCTTCGGGCGGCAGCAATCTCTCCTTTTGCCTTGAAAATCTTGTCAGCGGCATCCTGCCTTACTGTGCTCATTTCAATGCGACAGATGGTGATGTCCTGCTTTGTGTTTTGAAATTTTTGCTGTTTTTCGGTAAGCAGGGCGAGTGCTTTGTTGTATTGGGCGGTCCTGCGTTCAAATTCAGTCAATGCGATAATGCCTTCACTGAACATCTGCTTTGCACGGTTCAACTGTTGAACGGCAATGCCATGGTCTATTTCTGCAGCCACCAATTCAGCGCTGTCACTGGTTACTTTTCTCCTGAGCTGTTCGAGTTTATTGTCCAATGAATTCAACTTCAGGTTACGGGACATTTCCATGGCTTCTACCTGGCTGGCCGTTGCACTGATTTTTTCGTTGTAAAACCCGATCTTCTGTTGCTTGGCATCCAGCTGTTCCTGTGTTCTTTGTACCAGCTTAGGATCAAGGTAATCATCCTTTACATCTGCCAGTTGCACGATGGTATCACCCTTATTGACAAAATCACCTTCTTTGACCCACCACTTGATAATGCGACCGGGAATGATGGTATTCATTTCCTGCGGACGTTGGTCCTGGTAAAGGGTAGTGACGGTACCGCTGGTATTGATGTTCTGGGTCCATGGCAAAAACATTAGGACAACAACAAAAGAAAGTACACCCCAAAACCAGTAGCGCACCTTGCTGATCTTGTTGGCACGGTATATTTTTTTGACGGAATGGGGATTGTATCCCGTCTCATTGAAAATTGTATCTGAAATATTTTTCATGCAACTATTTCTTTAAGCTTCCATTTTCCATGACCAGGACCTGGTCACACTGTTCTGCAAATGCCTTGTTTCCAGTTACCACAATGACGGTTGTTTGCTTGAGGCTTTTCAGGTAGGAAGTGATTTTATCACAGTCTTCACCGCCAGCCATTTCAAAAGGTTCGTCAAGGAGCAATAATTTTGGAGACCCAGCAAACGCCCTGAGCAGCAGTATTTTTTTGGCAACAATACTGCTCAAGCCTTTACCGGTGGGCTCGAGCATTTCATCAAATCCTTTGGGCATGGAAGCGATGTGTTTTTTCAACCCCACCACATCAGCAAGATTCATGAGTTGGGCCACATCAATGCTGTTGTCTCCCATGGTGATGTTTTCCATCAAGGTGCCATGGAAGATATCCTGCTCGTGGTAAAACACACCAATGTGGTGCCTAAAGGATTCCAGATCATAATTGCCTATCGGAACATCATTGATCAACAAAGAACCCTGATGGGAGCCAAGGGATCCTGTTGCCAGTTCCATCAGAACAGACTTGCCAGAACCAGCATTGCCCTGGATGCAAATTTTTTGTCCGGGAGCAATATTGAAATCAATTTTCTCCAGGATGTTTTTATCGTTCTTGAAGCCAAAAGAAAGATTTTCTGCACGCAAGGAAACTCCATTGTCCTTTTCACTGAACATCAGCTTGCCATTGGATTCCAATGCCTTGTCTGTTACCTTGCTCAACTTCTCAAGGCTGGTCAGTACATCATAAGCCTTGTCCAAACTGAGGATGAGTTTTTCTACTGCCGCCAGTACCGTGATGATCACAATTTCAGCTGCGATGAATTGACCAAGGTTGAGCTGCTGATCAATCAACAACAGCGCGCCAACAAACAACATCGCTGCAGTGATCAATAATTTGAAAACAATCAGGCTCCAGTACTGGAGTTTCAATACGTTGAAATGGTCTGTCCTTGCTTCCAGATATCCCTCCAACAGTTGATCTGTTTTCTCCAAATGAAGGTTGTGTTTTCCAGAAACCTTGAAGCTCTTGAATGCTCTTGCCAGTTCCTCCAACCAGGCAACTATATTGTACTTGTAATTGCTTTCCCGCAGGGATGCTTCCAGTCCTCGCTTTGCGGTCATGGAAAGGCTAAGGTAAAGCATCAGCAACAACATCAGACCAAGTGCGATAAAAACCGGATTGTAAAATGACAACAAGATGATGCCAAACAAAACCTGGATCACTGCCAGTGGAATTTCAAGCAACAGTTTAGAAAGGCTTTTTTGCAATGAAACAACATCAAAAAAACGGTTTACCAACTCGGGCATGTGATAACCATCTGTTTCAGCCAATTTCAGTCTTGGAATCTTGAAGCTGAATTCGAATGCATAGCGGGCAAAAATCCTTTGTTGGATTTTTTCAACCACCTTCATTTGATTGACCTGAACGATTCCTGAAATCAACACTCCTCCAACGACCAGAATAATGAGGATCCACATGGAGGGAGGCAGCTTTCCCCTTCCGGCGGCAACTTGCGCAAAATTGATGATGGCCTGGATACCAAGGGGAAGGGAAAGTTGGATGAGACCGCTGAGAATGGCATAGAAATAAATGGCTGATACTTCCTTTTTCTCTATTCTGATCACTTCAAAAAATCGCCTGAGGGATCGGGCGAGCGAAACATCTGTATCAAAACCAGCCATACTATTTATTTAGAACTACAACAGTTTGAAAATGAACTTCCTGGGTTAATGTTTTCAACAAGAAACGACCGAGAAATGTTCAATTCGGTCGCGAAACTATGGCCTGCAACGCTATGAAGCAAAAAAGGAATGTTAAATTGAAGCAGGATTTCGGAAATCGTAAGTCAATGAACCCGTCAATTTGCGCTTTTGGCAAAAAAATGCTGTCAATTGCAGGTGTCACTGCATTTGACAGCATGTATAAAGATTGAGATCAATTGGCCTTGCGCAGGACAATCTTTGGAGAACCCGTTCTTTGAGGATTCCTTTCATTGCTGAAACTTCTTTGCCCTGACCTTTCTGAGAAACCAGTTCTCTGGGGAGCCCTTTCAGAAGATCCATATGACCTTCTGCTCTGCTGACCCTGTGGCTTTTGTGGAAGCGTTCTGCGAATGTCCATAGAGGAAATCTCCATGACATGTGGATGGTTGTCTACTACAGGTATCGCGTTGCCAATCAGTTTCTGAATGTCGCGGAGGAATTCCCTTTCTTCATGATCACAGAAGGAAAAGGCAATGCCACTGGCACCTGCCCTGCCTGTACGGCCAATCCTGTGCACATAGGTTTCAGGAACATTGGGCAATTCATAGTTGATCACATGGGTGAGGTTGTCTACATCAATTCCCCTTGCGGCAATATCTGTTGCCACGAGCACGCGTGTGGTGCCGGATTTGAAGTTGGACAAGGCCCTTTGCCTTGCATTCTGTGATTTGTTGCCATGGATGGCTTCGGCACCAATGCCATATTTGTGAAGGTCTTTGACGATTTTGTCAGATCCATGCTTTGTCCTGGCAAAAACCAGTACCCGCTCAATGGATTTGTCCTCCAACAGGTGAACAAGCAGTTTTTTCTTGTCGTCCTTGTCTACATAATACATGGACTGCTGGATGGTTTGTGCCGTTGATGAAACAGGTGTCACTTCAACCCTGACTGGCCTGTCGAGGATGCTATCGGCCAATGAGGCAATCTCTTTGGGCATGGTGGCTGAAAAGAAAAGGGTTTGTCTTTTCGATGGAAGTTTGGCAATGACCTTTTTCACGTCATGGATAAATCCCATGTCAAGCATCCTGTCTGCCTCGTCCAGTACAAATATCTGGATGAAGGCCAGGTTGATGAAGCCTTGTTGCATCAGGTCCAACAACCTTCCAGGGGTTGCCACCAGAATGTCAGTGCCCTGGCGAAGGGCTGCAGTTTGGGGATGTTGTGAAACACCACCAAAAATCACGAGGTGCTTGAGGTCAAGGTGACGACCATAAGCAGCAATGCTTTCGTCGATCTGAATGGCCAATTCGCGGGTTGGGGTAAGGATCAGGGCCTTGATGCTGTTGTATTGCTTGCCACCGGATTGTTTGGCTGCATGTAAATGCTGAAGAATGGGAATAGAAAAAGCAGCTGTTTTTCCTGTTCCTGTTTGGGCGCATCCCAAAAGATCACGGCCTGATAAGGCAACGGGGATGGATTTTTCCTGAATGGGCGTGGGTGTTGTGTACCCTTCTGTGTTGAGCGATCTCAAGATCGGCTCAATGAGGTTTAAGTCCTTGAATAACAAAATATATGGTTTAAAAGTGGACACCTGATCCTGTCAGATGTTATATAACCTGCCCTAAAATGACCTGATGAACTTTGACACGTAAGAATAACAGGGCTGTCGAGAGACTATATGAATACTGTAAAGGTACACCAAAAGGGCGTTTAAACCAAAACCCATGATTGCTCATGGGTTTTGGCGGTGCTTAAAATAAGTTAGCTTTAACAAAGGGGGGAAATATTCTTAGCTCAATTATGCAGTTGATGAATGAGCAAAATTGAACAATTTTATTTATTTTGAAGTGTGAAACGGTTACCGAACGGGTAAGAAAATAGGTTATTTCCTGTTCAAAAATCCAATAAGTCAATTGATTAAATGTGGAATCATCCATGCAAATAATTAATTATCAACATTTTATGAAATTTCTCTTTCATTGCTTGCTTTTTTTCATCATTTCTATTTCATCCATCAAAGCACAAGGCAGCGACACTACCATAATTGTAGAGAATAATGATTTTCTTAAAAAAATCATCAGTAGCAAAGAATATATTTATGTACCAACAGGAGGGCCAAGCGCTATACTGCCCTTTAAAGAAGCTATTTTCAGCGAAAAAGAGCAAAGTCTTTATAAGACACCCAAGAATTTATACATACGCTTGTACGCAACAGGATTTTTATTCAAAATGCTTTACCATAATGACAGTATCATAGCATTTACTCGAATTGATAATACCGTCAACTTTAACTACAATGCCCATGCATATTCATTTTCAAACGGGGAGGACCTGTACAACTATGGGGGTTATGGGTTTTGGAAAAACAATGGAACAATAAGGAGGTATAATTTCAGCACCAATGATTGGGCCGCTGAGCCTAGCGACAAGGAAGTCATCAACCAATTCAATCCAATCAACAATGCATGGTTTGATCCAATAGAAAAGAAGTTACATGTTCCTTTCAAATCAATTGTCAACGATGGGCTAAAAGATAACGAACCCCAAAGGGGAAAGGTCGATGACAATTCATTTATCCTTGACCTAAAGACCATGAAATGGCAGAACAATGGAAAAGCCAGCAAAAAAGTGGTTGAAATTTTACGCAACAGCAACATGGTTATTTCTACCAAAAAAGGTTTGATGGTAATGTTCCGTGAGCAACTTTACCTGATTGATTTTAAATCAAATAAAATTTTTCAACTTGATGACAATGTAACTGCGCAAACTATATTGAAGTTAAATGGCCATCGGATAATGTATCACCAGGGAAACCTATTGCATATTTACAACCCCAGAACAAAAATAGCAGACTCTATAAAAATTGACCTTTCAAGATTTGTTGCACTTCCTTATCCTATTATTGAACCAAGCTTCTCTTATTTCTATTTCATAGGGATAGCAATTATCTTGATCAGCCTGATCATTTTGTATACTAGACAAAAGAGAAAGAAAAAATTAGCTAAAAAAACAATTGAACTGAGCAAGCCTGATTTTAAAGTTAATTTTACAGAAACAGAAATTGCATTGATCAGCATGCTCATTGGTAAAAGTAAATTAAACCTAACGGCATCCATCACAGAAATCAACTACAAACTGGGAGTTAAAGACAAGAATATTGGCATGCAGAAAAAAGTACGCAGTGATATATTCAAGAGCATCAATGAAAAGTTCAATATCTTCTCTAACTCTGATGAGGTTCTGATCAAATCAATCAGGAGTTCATCAGATAAGCGATACTATGAATACATGATTGACAAAGATATGATTGAATCAATCAGCGCTTTTCTAGATCCCAAAGTGTAATTGGAGCAGGACTGGCATGCCTCCCATGTGTATTCTCCCTAAGGCATCAACCAGGTCGCAGTGGACAAGCTGCCGCTGTTATAGGTAAATCCAGCCCTCTGGTTGCCTTTGCTGTGGGTATAATACCATTCCATCCAATCGATGCAAGTTTCAACAACAACGAAGTGTTGAAATCCTGCTTCACTTTCTTCCATCGAATAATCAAATGCAGTCAATGCCTCATTGAGGCCTGTTGAAGGTTGGTCAAGTGTGGTTGACGGCGGTTGATCGGTCATGTAATACCGGCGGCTGTGGTGCCCTGTCTTGTTCCATTGTTCCCTGCAGAGTTCATCCAAATGATGGACGATGGCGCGGCCACTCAGGCGGATTTGAGACCGAAGGGTTTGGTCGTATACCAACCAGCTGAGGTGCTCATTTCTGTGGATGTCTTCCATTTTCTTGCTCCTGTTGTCGGTATGCAAATAGATTTTTTTGGAACCCGCATCCACCCTCCTGAGCACTACTGTCCTCATGTAAGCATGGTTGCCTTTTGCAGTGGAAATGACAGCCTGGTGCATGGCACTCTTCCTGTTGGTGGCCCCTTCTACCAACATTTCCCAGCAAAGATTTTCGACGAAAGGCAGGTCAATGATTTGTTCTGGCTCTATGGGTAACAACAAAGCTGATGATTTAAATTATTGTTTACTGGTTTCTGGCATCTGAACTGCCATCATTTTTCCGGAAGACCGCATCACAATACCCGCTGCCTCCCTGATGTCTGCAGCCGTCAAGCCATTGAAGTATTTTTCGGCATTCAGGATGCGATCAGCAGTGGTTTCACCCCTGTTGATGGATTGCAATACCGAGAGCCAGTATTCATTTGTCTTCGCCTCCACCTTGTGTTTTTCCTGCCAGGCTTTTTTAACCTTGTCTACATAGGATTGGGCAACACCTGCATCCGCCATCTTTTTCAATTCATGGTCAAAGGCTGCAATGAGCGTATCCACTTTTGCCGGGCCACAGGGCAATTGAAGCACCAGCTGGAACCTGCCAGTTGGAATCTTGTTGTATTCAATGGTTGCCGCTCCGCCATAGATTCCCTGGATCTTCTCGCGCATCTCCTCTGTAATGATGATGTTCATCGCATCTGCCATTCCACTTAATTTTAAAGCAGTTGATGCGGCAAATGGAATCTCTCCGTGCATGACTCCAATGATCAGGCTCTTGTCTTCCTTTCCTTTGTTGAACCTGAAATCATTGCGTCCGGTGAAGGGCTTCACCTTGTTGTCTGTATACGTTGATTTGCCTGTAGCAGGCAATCCCGCCACGTATTTTTCGAGTATCGCAATCATTTCCTTTTCATCAAAACTTCCAACAATCACAATGTTCATTCCTCCAATATCGCCCAAACGCTCTTTGTAAATGGCCATGGATCGGTCAAGATCAATCTTGTCAAAATTCTCAACTTTTGGCACAGCCGTTGGTGCCAGTGGGTTGTTGCTGTACAATACCTTGGTCAGCGTATCAATGAATGCCACTTGAGGGTTAGCACCCAGCATGGCCACCTGGGCCTTTCCCCTTTGGATAATTGATTTGAACAGGGTACTGTCCTTTCGGGGTTCCTTTACATAGAGATTGAGCAACTGGAAAAGTATTTCGATGTCTTTCTTGCTGCTGCTTCCCGAAAAACCTGCACTGTAGTTGGACATGGAAGGCCTGAGCATGGCCACCTTGCCTGCCAATGCCTTTCCCAGGTCTGTAGGACTGAAAGCGCCGACGCCCATGCTGGCAACCATGGAAACTGCATTTTCTGCACTGTACTTGTCTTTCAATGCGTAATTGGAAAGACCACCATACCTGGAAGCAGAAAACAAGATCTGATCATTTTTGAAATCAGTGACCTTCAGTGAAACCTTCACGCCATTGGAAAGCAACAGTTCTGTGGTGCCAAGCAATGCATTTTTTTTGCTGCTTACCAGCTTTCCAGCCTTGGGCATGTTGGTAAGCAAATTGGTAGCAACCAGTTTTTCCTCGTAAGGCTTGATGGAAGAATCTTGGGCCTTGGCATCGAGCATGGCGAGGATATTGTCTGTGGAAGGAAGTTTTGCCCCTGTTGCTGGGCCCATTACATAAGTAAACCTGTTCTTCTCATTTTTAAAAAGATCAGTGATGGCATTCACTTCGGCCAGTTGGATGGTTGGCAACAATTGCCTGATCATCTGAAACTCTGCATCTATTCCCGGAACGGATTCATTGTCTGTAAAGTTCCGGATGTATTCGTCTGCAAACTGGCTTGATTCAGTTTTATCACGGTTGTTCCAATTTCTTTCGTACGCACTCAAGATGTTTTTTCTGGCTCTTTCCAATTCGGCTTCAGTAAAACCGAATCGCTTTACTCGCTCTAATTCAGTAAGGGTGGCTTCAATCCCCCTCTGAACATCGTTGGTTCCAGTGCCCCCTTGGATACTGAAAGATTGATAATTTTTCGCATAGCTACCAAAATTGGCGCCAGCATAAACAAAGGGAGGATTTTCTTTTTGCGTCAATTCGCGCAAGCGATTGCCTAAAAGTGAGGTGTACAAACTGTTCAACAATTCTTTTCTGTACTCACCAATGGTTTGTGGGTTTTGAAAAGGCAATGCCGAATAGTTGATGGAAAATTCAAACCCTGTGGCTTCCTTGTCGGTAACCACCATGGCCTTGTTTTCTGCATAAACGGGTACGGTAGCAAAGTCGCGGTTTCTGGCTGAAGCAGACCGGATGGATGAAAAGTGCTTGCTGATGTATTTCATGGCATCAGCTTTTGAAATATCGCCAACCACGATTACTGCCATCAACTCAGGCCTGTACCATTCGCGGTAGAAACGCCTGATAGCATCTGGATTAAATGTTTTGATGATGCTGTCTATACCGATAGGAAGCCGTTGTGCATATTTGGAACCCTTGAACAATTCAGGATAGATTTTCTTGAACATCCGCTCTTCTCCACTTTTGCCCATGCGGCTCTCTTCAAGGATGATGGCGCGTTCACTGTTGATGTCTTCATCGAGGTAGGTCACCTGATGGGCCCAATCCTCCAGGATCTGGAATCCTTTTTCTAGATTACCTGCCTGGTCAGTTGGAATCGGAAGAATGTAAACCGTTTCATCAAAGCTCGTATAGGCATTCAAATCATTCCCAAATTCAACACCGATACTTTGTAGGTAAGATACAATATCATTTTTTTTGAAATTGTTGGTGCCGTTGAAGGCCATGTGCTCCGCCATGTGTGCCAAACCCTGTTGATCATCATCCTCCATGATGGACCCAACCTTGATGACCAGGCGCAATTCAACTTTTTTCTCTGGCTTTTTATTTTCCCTGATATAATAAGTAAGGCCATTGTCTAGCTTGCCCTTGGTAACACTGGCATCAAATGGAAGTTTTGATGCTGGATCAACCTGGGCAAAAATTGAAAGAGAAAGAAAAAATGAAAAGAAAAAGCTAACCGAAAATGAAATATTTCTCATGGACTAAAATTGATATTGCAAATATAGGGATCAAAATCAGCATGTTATGAATCCTCTTTGCTACTCTCTACAGGGCCAAGTTCATATCCGAGAAAGTTGAGTACCTGATTGACCTTGTCCATTCTCAGCGTCTTTTTGCCCTGCTCCAACTCTCTGATAAAGCGCAGTCCAACATGAACACGCATCGCCAATTCAGTTTGCGAAAGCTTTAATTTTTTCCGCTTTTCTTTTACAAATTTACTCGTGTTCATGGTATACCTTTTCGGGTATGATTTTTATGCTCATGTTTTTTTATACCCCTTCAGGTATAAATATTTTTCAGGGTTTGGGGCACTATTTTGACGACAGATTAAATTACTTGTCTAGAGCCCTTTTTTAGCATTTGCCACATAACATTTTAGTGTAATGTCACGTTACCTTTGCGTGTTCACTGATGTATAAAGATCATGGGCAAAAACAACATTCATCATTTTTTAAAATTTCATTTTTCACGAAGACAGAATTAATTGATTATTTAGCCATTAGTTTTATTTCCAATCCCTCCTAAAAAAAGAAACATGAAAACACGTTCAAGATTAGTGCTGATGATTGTGGCCCTTGTGGGGCTTTCAAACACTGCTTCATTTGCGACCAATTATTATGTAGACCCTTCATCCCCTTCCACAACAGTGAACGGATCATTGGCCTATCCTTGGAAAACAATTGCCCAGGTGAACAGCGGTACAACGTTGTTGAATCCTGGCGACAGCGTATTCTTCAAAAGAGGTCAATCCTATTCAGGCAGATTGACCATTTCAAGATCTGGATCAGCTACTGCTCCTGTCGTATACACCAACTATGGAACGGGAAACCTACCGGAATTCAACAATGCCATCACTGATATCATCAACATTACCAATAAGCAGTATGTTGTGATCAATGGAATCAAAATTGTTGACAATTCGATCAGTACGACAGACCATACAGTACAGGCCAAAATCAGTTATGCCATCAACATTGAAAACTCACCCAACTGTACCATCAGCAACTGTGATATTTCATTGGTGGGTGTTGGAATTGCGGTGTTGGCAGGGTCTGACAATACGACCATTACGGGCAACTACATGCACAACATGCGGATGGTGAGAAATACACCAACATCAGTGAACCCTGATGATGACTATGGTGCAAACCCAATGGTGATTGGCAGCTCAAACAACAATATTTCCAACAACCGATTTGAGGAATGTTGGGCATTGAGCTATGACTATGGATACGATGGCGGTGCAGTTGAATTGTTTGGCGGAACCATGAACAACAACAAAGTCATGAACAACACTGCCATCAACTGCAATGGATTCATGGAAATAGGAAGCAGCTCAAATGGTACCGCACAAAACAATATAGTAGCTTACAACAAGATCATCAACTGTGGTATCATAGGTGTTTACCAGAACGGATCTACTTTTTCTGTGACAGTCAACAACCTGCAGTACTATAACAATACAGTTGTTGAAACAGTCAAGCAATATTCCCAACCCGGTGTGATGTTTTGGATGGCCGGTACAGGAGCTGCAGGCATGGTTGTGGTGAAGAACAATATTTTCTGGTTGTCTTCAGGAACAAATTTTGCCAGCAGCAAGTTCAACAGTGGCCAAATGGTGCATTCAAACAACATATTCCGCATGGCTTCTGGCTCATTGGGCATTACATTGAACAGCAGCGAATTGCTGAGCACCAATGCAAGCCTGTTTACCAGCATTGCTGGAGCACCCGCTGATTGGGACTATGCGCTGCCAAGTACTTCAGCAGCCATCAACTTTGGTACAAACGTAGGATTGAACAAAGATTTTGCAGGCAATGCAATCAGTGGAAATCCTGACGCAGGAATGCTGGAGTATACTGCTGCAGTTGTTCAAACGGTGACAACAATTCCATTGGACGCATTGGCAACAACTGGGTCAATCAATTGTAATGGCGGAACAACAACTGTTGTGGTTAGTGCAACAGGTGGAACTTCCCCATACACCGGAACGGGTAGCTTTACCGTTGGCGCAGGAAATTACAAATACTTTGTAACTGACGCCAATGGTTTGAAAGATTCCGTAACTATTGCTGTAGCCGAGCCAACAGCGATCGCTGCCTCACTCACATCAGGCACCATCACAAGCTCAGGTGGAAGCACCAGCATCACTGTCAGTGCATCTGGTGGCGCATCACCTTACAACTTTAATATCAATAACGGATCATACCAAACTTCAAACGTGTTTTCAAGTGTATTGGCGGGAACGTATACTGTCAATACAAAAGACAGCAAAGGATGCACCGTTGGAAAATCAATTACTGTAGCTGCATACCAGGAACCGGTAGTGACAACAAGTGTCAAGTTTACTGCAAGCGTATACCCCAATCCTACGACCAATTATTTTAAAGTGAGCATTTATCGTTACCACAACAACTACCCAGTTTACATCAGCGTTTTCAATTCAAATGGAAACCTCATGTACAGTGTGAAAGGAGATGCATACACTACATACTCTTTCGGCAACAGCTTCGTCTCAGGTACTTATTATGTAAAAGTTACCATAGGCGGTACTACAAAAAGTTTTACAGTTGTGAAGCTCTGATCCTACCCTAAAGTAGCACTTCCATGTAGAGGCCGGTTTTCTAACCGGCCTTATTTTTTGACTAATACGCATGTTTATCTCCAACAAAAACCTTGTATATGGTCAGAAACATAATTTTAATGTCCAGCCCAATACTCCAATGCTCTAGATACCACAAATCACAGGCCACCCGTTGTTGAATTTGAATTGGATTTGAAATTTCACCCCTCAAGCCATTTACTTGTGCCCATCCTGTGATACCGGGCTTCAACATTTGCCTGATCATATAATGATCGACAATTTTAGCATACTCAGAAGTATGCTTGAGCATGTGCGGCCTTGGACCCACCAAGCTCATTTCTCCGCGAAAAACGTTGAAGAATTGTGGAAATTCATCGATGCTTGTTTTGCGCAGGAGGGCTCCCAATCGGGTCACCCTGCTATCATTCTTGGTGGCTTGCTTTGAATCTGATTCATTGTTCACCCTCATGGTCCTGAACTTATAACAATAGAAAGGATTATCTGTGAGTCCAGTTCTCAACTGGGTAAAAAAAACAGGGCCCCTTGAATCAAGAAGAATCAGCATTGCTACCAGCGGTATCAACCAGGATAAAATGAATATGATGACCATGCCACTGATGAAAACATCCAATATTCTTTTTTTCATCCTGTTGCCAACATCTTCAAGGGGATCAGCCCTCATGGACAATACTGGCAAATCTTTGATAAAGTCAACCACGACAGCAGTATTTACATGACTAGAAAGCGTTGGAACAACTTTAAAACGCAGACATTGTTCTTCCGCATCCCTGATCAACCGATAGATGACATTATTTTGTTCTGGCGTGATCGTTGAAAATATTTCATGCACATTCAATTGTTTGGCTACGTTCACTGCATTGTTGATATTGGCGTATACAGGATAAGTTGTCAACTCTGTCATGTTTTCCTCATTTTCCACAAAGCCCATGAGCTTTGTGTTCAAACCATCTTCTTCCAGGTATTTTGCTAATTTTTTGGCAGTATCATTAAAGCCAAGGATCAGTACCCTGTTTACCATGTCATGTTGCAATGAGAGGTATTTTTTGATTCCCAAATAAAAAAAACGATTGACGGAAATTCCCAAAAGGGAGAAAAATGAAAAATAGATCAACTGCTCCAACATGTTGTTCAGTAGTGTAGCATATGCAAGAATAGTTGCAATGAGTACCAGCCAAAAAGAATAAACCTGTGCTGTCTTTTGAGAAAAAAAATCAATTGTATTGATTGCTTGTTCATCATAAAGGCCAACTGCAAAACTGATTGAGATCCAAAGAAGGTTGGCAAAAAAAGCAAATGAATAGAAAATACTGTTTGACTCGTTCAATTCAGCAGTTGAAAAATACAGGTACATGATCAGCCATGCAAGGTTAATGGCTATGAGATCCATTAAAACCAATATTGTTCTAAGCGACTTTCTGAATTCGGTATTCATGGGATTGGTTTTTCATCAATTTCTCAGTGAACAAAAGTTGACTGACTCGTCATTGGATAGTGCTGCATCAACACGTCAACGATACGCTCTGAGGTCTTACCATCCCAGAGGTCCGGAATTGTTCCGGTTTTCCAATTTCCGATAACTATCTTATGGATAAGTTTAGAAAGCAGGAAAAGATCATCTCCTACCAACTCATTGGTGCCATCCAAAACGGTCTCTGGACGCTCCGTTGAATTGCGCATGGTAATGCAGGGGATATTCAATACTGTTGCTTCTTCGGTAATTCCACCTGAATCTGTAACGATCCCTTTTGCATTTTTTATCAGGTAAATGAACTCAAGATAAGGCTGGGGTTCCAGCAAGACCAATTCATTGGGATTGAATTTGAGTGTATCCAAAACTTTTCTTGTACGCGGATGAACAGGAAATACAACAGGAAGGCCTGATCTGCTGGATACAATCGCCGAAAGAATGCTTTGCAGTTTTACAGGATCATCAACATTGGATGGCCTGTGAAGGGTCAACAAAAGATAGGCCCCTTTCTTGATTGATGAAACACCAACATCCATCGGTGATTTGACCCTGTCGATGTTTTGAAGCAATGTATCAATCATGGTATTGCCTACAAAATGAATTTTATACGGTGGTATCCCAATTGATTTTAAATTATCAGAAGCATGCTGGGATGTTGTAAAAAAATGATCACATACAGAATCAGTCAATATCCTGTTGATCTCTTCAGGCATTTGCATGTCTCCAGATCGAATGCCCGCTTCTACATGCACTACATCTATTTGCATCTTCTTGGCTACAATCGTACATGCCATGGAAGAAGTAACATCTCCAACAACCAAGACGAGATCAGGCCTATGCGCCAACAATTCAGCTTCAAAACCAATCATGATGGCGGCAGTCTGTTGCGCCTGCGATCCACCCCCTGCGCCAAGGTTGTTATCAGGTTCAGGAATATCAAGTTGCTTAAAAATTTCACTGCTCATCCGCGCATCGAAATGTTGCCCGGTATGGACAATGCGATAGTGGATGTTTTTACCCTGAGCCTGGCATTTATCAATGGCCTTGATGATGGGAGCAATTTTCATAAAATTGGGCCTTGCTCCCGCTACGATGGTGATCAACATAAAATGGAATTTTAAGATAAACGACTAGGCTGTTTTGTAATGGTATTTCTTGTCATAATGATGGATCAAGGAAACGGTCTCATGGATATTCTCTTTTGAGGAGGCCCCAAAAAGGATTGACGAAACATTTGGAAGGGAGCACACATACTCCAAGGCTTTTTCAGGAGATGTAGCACCACCTGAAAAAACCTGCATGGCAATGGCCCTTACCCTTCCCGATTTCAAGGTCTGCTCATAGAGGCCTATCCCCCCAGACATCCTGAAGCCCTCGTAATTGATGGAAGAACAAACAATGGGTCGGTAGATGCCCTGGCCGGCAAGTGCATCAACAAGCTTGGGCATGTTCATGGTGATGTATCCAGGCTCTGCATTGTACTTCTTCCGTATATACTCATCAAATGCCTTGAGTAAATCCGTCATGCCCAACCCGAGCAACAAATCTGTGATCACATTTTGCAGAAAAATAACTGGGGTTTGAATACCCCTGAACATTTTCAATTCTGCATCAATCATCAGTTCCATCATTTTTACATGGTCTTTTGAAACCAGGGCATAGCCACCTTTGAAAAGTGACCCAATGAAATTGCCAGGAACGTATTGTTTGATTGTACCCATTATTCCCAACTCAGTTACTGCATTGGCATATTTATGGGCATAGGGAAGACAGGGATAAATTTCAAAATCATCATATTTTTCTGAGTCATTCCTGATCAAGTTGGCAATATTGAGCATCCTGTCATGGGTTGTACACATGAAAGTGTTGCAGCCTTCTTCGATGGCATGGTCAATGGTATGCAGAATGGATGCATCATCCTTGAATCGCATTGACTGTTGTCTGGCCTTCTCATCAGAAACATGGTTAACCCCAAAAAATTGGTTATCGCCGAATAATATCCTGTTCATGGTCAATTGGTTTTATGGTTCTTAATTTGCTGAATGACTTTATCCGTTTGGAGTGCAGATTCGAATGTGTTGATATTGTTGAGTGCCCTGCCTTCTAATACATTGACGAAATGATCTATCTGCAATGAATATTCTTCACCTCGGAGATAAAAATCAACATGGGGAGACAATGCATTGATATGCCTTACATTCCAACCTTTTGTATAATTTTCTAACGGTTGTTCTTCCCTGAAATAAACCTTAAGTTCAGTGGAGTCTACAGTCAATTTTCCCTTTGAACCCAAAATGGTGATGGACGTAGACATTTTCCTGAATGTGTCATCACTCCAATTGACATTGATCGTACCGTGTATGCCGTTTTGTGTTTCCAACAAGCAAGAAACAGCATCTTCAACGGAAGCAGAATAAAATGACATCAAGTCTGCGCCATGCACAGCGGTTATGGGTGCAATCAGGTAATTGATCAGGTCGATGAGATGGGCAGCATAATCCATCAAACAACCGCCGCCTTCTTCAGGTTTTGAACGCCAGGTCTGTTCTTTTGCTTTGGTTACAACTGGGCCGTTCATGTTGCCAGAAAACAATTGTAATTTCCCCAGGCTTCCAGAGTCAATAATTCTTTTGGCCTCCATAAAGGTTCCAATAAATTTGTTATGGTATCCAACTTGATTAAAAAGATGCTTCTCCCTGGAAGATTCCAGTAATTTTTGCCCATTTTCAGCATTTAGGCTGAATGGTTTTTCCACAAATACATTGATGTTACGATCCAGGAGTTTTTGAACAATGGGTTCATGGTACTTGGTAGGTACAGAAACAAACACTGCATCAGGCTTTTTTTCATTGATCATCTCCAGGTAATCGGAATAGACATCAAACGAAGTATGTCTTTTCAAAACATCTGTTACAACTGTTGAGGTGTCAGCAACACCGATTACATCTACATCTGGGTGAGCGCCCAAAATGGCCAGGTGTGAAATGCCCATTTTGCCAGCACCTATTAATCCGATTTTTTTCATACAATTACTCTTTTGTTGTTGATGATGGTATTATACAGTATATCATAAGCCAATTTCCCTTTGGCCATCAGGCTGTTCTGTTGATTTTGCAGAGACAATTGCTGCGAGAGGGAGACGACGTCTTTTGCTGTTATGGTAGCCGCATGGTGCATGAGTTCATTTTCGATCAGCAATTTGTCTACTTCAAGCAATTCACCCTGGTAGACAGATATGGTGGGAATGCCAATCATGGCCAACTCTCTTGTCATAGAACCGCCAGCGCCTATAAACAAATCACAATCATTGGCAATTTCCTCAAATGAAATTGGCTTGTCTGCAACTGTAATATTGTTGAATGAACTGCTTAAATAATGATTGATTTGATCCTGTGATCTGGGCAAAATGAAAATGTTGAATTGAGAGGACAATTCATTGATGAGCTCATCCAGGAAATTCAGTTTGCCATTGTAGTACTGGGCTGTTGATGGTTCTGGGCGGATGTACAATTTCAATCGGGCCGGTTTGGTTGAAACATCCTTCAGCTTGTTTGACCTGGACATTCTCCAGAGATAAATGCCTTCCTTCACACCAGGATAATAACTGATTTTCCTGCTGATCATCGCAGATTTTGAAAGCGCATTTAAATTGAACCGTTCCGGCAACAAGATGTTGGTCGCAAAAAAGAAGCTGGGGAGGTTGCCCAATGCATGTTCATTGTCATTGGTATATATAGAGGGGATTCCCAGCAGTTTAGCTGCCAAGGGTGAATGGAAGGAACTTTGAGAGACAGCAAGATCAATCTTTTTATCCTTTAAATATTGCCATAGTTGAATGACCCTGATGGGATATCCCAAAAGTTTACCCAACATGCGCTTACCATAATGTTTCCCGACAATCTGATGGGGCATTCCCTTTTGATCCAACAATTCAATGGTATTGGCCAAGGGTCTTGAGGTGATAAAAACGCTGTGCCCTTCATGCTCTAGTTGAGCTATCAATGCGTAAAACATATTGATATGGGGTGAGTTGGAAATATCAAACCATATGTTCATGAACTAGTATTAAATGGTGAAGAAATCACTATGCCGGAGTTGGGCCACTAAGAGCAGTATTGATCACATAGCGGTGTTTGGCGTTTTCAGCTTTGAGGAACGGGACATTGATCTCTAATGCATACTCATCAAACTCCAGATTGTTTTTGATCACCTCCATGTAGTGTGTGAACATCTCACCAGGAAGATGATTGCTGTCCAATTGAAGATAGATGGTGAGTTTGTGATCATTGAACTGCACCTGGAACTGCTCTATGTGTTTATTGTCTCGGAACAGGACAGTAAAAAAAGCCGAATGCATGACTTTGTTTCGTTTATCAATAACCAAATCACAGGTCCGTCCCAGAAAATTCTCTATGATAGGGTAGCCCCTTTTACAAGGGCAGGAAACATTGTCAATAACCTCAAATTTATCACCAGTGAAATAACGGACCATGGGGAAAGCCTTGTTGACCAGATTGGTTGCCAATACATTGCCATCCAAGTCAAACTCAATTTTAGTTGCCGTATTGATGTAGTGCAGATTTCCAAAATCACACTCAAAAGCAGAGATACCGGCCTCATTGCATCCATATTGGTTGTGAACTTTTACATTAAAAGCCTGCCCAATGTTATCCCTGTGTTTGTCACTTAATATTTCGGCAGTAGTGACAATTCCTTTCAAATCAGGAAAGGTATAGGCTTGTTGATTTTTTAAAATAAATTCAGCAAGCCGATTGATGGCAGTTGCATATCCGTAGATGAGTTTGGTTTTAGAGTTGATGATGCTGTCCAGGTAAGATTCAATGTCGCTGTCGTTCAAATGGTAGGCTGAATAATTGGTAACATTCATCAACCGATGAAATAACTTGTGCCTGAAATCATTTTTTCCCAAAGAGGTACCGGCAATAAAAGCAACTTTATCACCCAATTGATAACCCAAGACTTTCCATGACAAGAGTATTCCTGCCCACATGAACGATTGTGCTTCGTTTGTTGTATAGTATACGAGTGGGTCGCCAGTTGAGCCTCCGGTACCTTTGGTGAATGTTTTTTTGGTGAAGCCGGTAGAAAAGAAAGCTGTGGTACTCTTCCGGATAATATCCTTTGTCAGAACAGATGACAAAACGGCCGGGCCAAGATGTGTATAGTATGGGGTAACAGGTAATATTTTTTCAATAAACTGCTCATAATTGGATGCAGCCAAATCAGCAAGTGTATTGTGGTCCAAATACTGTTCTTCGCTCAGTTTATTGAGTGTAGCAACAATATTGGTCCCCCTCAATTTGTCAATAATCCAAAAGCGGGCATGACCAAGCATATTCATAAAAGATTGTTTTAAGGGTGAAAAATTTAGATCAATCATTAGTCAGCAGTTCTTTGTAAATGGTGTTCAATTGAGCAACAATAGCATTCACGTGAAATTTTTTTGCATCTTCATGGGAGTTGAGACCATAACGGGAAATGATGGTTGGCTCACTGAAAATCTGATCAATGACGGAATCAAGTTGATTGATCTTTCCAGGTTCAATCAACCATCCATTGTGTTGTGGTTGAACAACGGAGGGAATTCCTCCTACCGAAGTTGAAATGATTGGCTTTCCTGCAGACATCGCCTCAAGAATTGCCATGGGCAATCCTTCAAAATGAGATGGCAAGATGAAGATGTCAGTTTCAGCAATCAATTCATCTTTTTTCACTCCATTGACCCATCCTGCGTAAAATATATTGCCAACATGAGTTTCACTGTTGATCAGTGATAAAAGTCTATCTGTTTCACCTTCACCACATATGACCAGCTTGATTTTATGCTGCAAATAAGCCGGATTGTTGTGCAAATAATTGACCAGTTCAAATATGCCTTTGTTGTCCGTAATGGTTCCCAGGAACAACATTGAAATACGAGTAAAAGAATCACGATAAGGTTGAAAAGGATAGCTTCTTACTGGGTTCAGCACCACAGAGAGGTTAATCAAATCCAATTCCTTTCGAAAAGTCTTGCTCCACTCAGTTGTCAAACAAATAACACGATCGCAAGTGCGTAGGATTGATCGAACCAAAAAAGTCATTAAGCGAGATGATTGATAAAATCGGTGAAACAAACCACCGTGAATGTGCATGATGGTTTTTTTTCCTAACGTATTTGCCAATACCGCAACCATTGATTTTCTGATGAAACTGCCCCTAGAAGCACAATGAATATGAAGTATTTTTATTTCCTCATCTGTTATCAACAATTTTAAAATGCTGATCAATTGTTTGAGAAAATATACTTGCTTGTTGGTTCTTGCATCTGATGGATAGGTAGAAATCATTCTAAATCCATCCATCTCGCCTTTGTATGTTTCAAGTACTGCACCTATACCACCTTTTTCGTTTTGGGGGCCTATAAATAAAACATGGTTGAATTTCAAAATGAAATATTGTGGAGAAAATAGGTGAGATGAAAAGGTTGGTCAAAAGAATAATGGCTAACTGTCTTTACTGAATCATTGGCTGTGACAATAAATTGACATATTTATCCAGCATGGTAGGAAGAGAAAAACGTTTTTCTACATACTGCCTTATAAATCGACCATTTAAGTTATTCTTCAAAGCATTCATCCATGCATTTGCAATTGACCAGGGATCTAAAGGGTTAGCAAGTGTACCATTCCAATCTTCAACAATCATTTCCCTGGCACCACCAACATCTGTCAATGCACAAGGCAATCCAAAAGCCATTGCTTCAAGGGCTGCAATCGAGAATGTTTCACTTTCTGAGGTAAGTGTAAATACATCAGCCATATAATAAAATAGTCGCACGTCAGACTGGCTACCAGCAAAATGAACATATGCATCCAATTGCAAATCAGAAACAAGTTGTTTGATCTTTGTTTGCAATGCAGGATTTCCTGAACCGACAATCATCAGATGAGGCTTGACAACAGCTCTCATTTGATGAATCATAGACAATGCTTTTATCGCATCGGTATGGCGCTTTTCAGGATTGATTCTTGCAACCAACAGGATCAATTTATCATGTGGATCAATGGAGTAAGATGCCCTTAAGCTGTTGCGACTCATGCCTTCGTAAAGGGCAGGATTGAACGTTTCTGTATTGATACCATTGTAAATGACGGTATGTTCACATTTGGGAAGATGGTATGTTTTTGTCAAATAATCCTGCTGTCGGTGACAGAGGTAAACCATGGTGTCATGTTTTCCAATCAACCTGAAATAAACAAAGGTTTGAAACCAATTATAAAGTGAAAATGGTTTTGTAGTATGCGGAGAAAGAAATATTTGATACTGCTTGTCAAAAAGAAAAGCCATTTTGGTGAGGAAATACGAATAGGGATTAACACAAAATATTTTTCCTGCACCATGCGCTATAATTTGTTGTTTTATCCTAAAAGAAATAGACAGGTCATAACGTGATTTTTTTAACACTTTGATTATTGGAATGCCTACAGCAATTTCACTCGCCAAAGTATCATCATGACTGAGTAAAATTACAATCGGATCATATTTGATGTCAAACAAATGATTTACTATGCTGATCATGAATTTTTCTGCGCCTCCCATGGGTAAACCATGAATAACAAAAGCAATTGATTTGGGATTCATCATGATGTATAGGGTTGTACTGATTAGACTGTCTTTATATGTCAATGTATCCATCTGTGGCATCTTCTCTGTGCAAAATCGATGCTGGGTTTCCAATAACCAAACTGTTGGATGGCACTGAAATATTAACAAATGCATTGGGTGCAATCATCACATTGTCGCCAATACTGATATTGCCGACTATTACTGCGTTCGTCCCAATCCATACCTTGTTGCCAATGGTAGGAGTTCCTTTGCTCTTTCCCCTGTTTGTTTGCCCGATGGTTACTCCTGGAGACAGGTTGCAGTAATCTCCAATAATTGTTTTTGCATTGATGACGATTGTTCCCCAATGACCAATGTATAATCCTTTGCCGATTTGGGTTGACGGAGGAATTTGGAAACCATAAAAATGAGCGTCAAGTTGTAGTAGAATTCTGTAGATGAAGCCCAAGAATGAATTTTTTTTGAATTGATGTGATTTCCTGAGAAAAAAAGTAAACCTGAAGCCCGGAATGAGCAAAGAGGGCAAAAATTTTCCTGAACTTGTTTCACCAGTATACCGCAACAGGTCTGCCTTGATGGTTGCATTCAACATATTGATCAATTGACTGTTTCAACGGCATGGTAAACCTGCATCAATGCATGGCTGTTATGGATTGAATCAACTGTAGAGTACCCCTGTACTATGTTTTTTTCCATATCCAAATAATGATTTGATTCAAGCATTGAACCAATCGCCTTGGCGATAGAGTTTGGATTCGCATTGGTAAGCATGCCATTTATTCCATCTGAGATGTATTCGGGGAATGCACCCATATTGGTAGCCAAAACCGTTTTCCCCATGGCAAAAGCTGTCATCAAAACGCCACTTTGTGTAGCTTCCCGGTAAGGACAAACAATAAATTTTGCACCTTGAATCAAATGGGCGAGTTGTTCAATTGACAGGTAATTATCAATAAATGTTATGTGCTGTGGATACTGGTTAAGCAACTTTCTGTCTAGTATGAAGCCATTTGATTTACCTGCAATGATAAAACGTTCATCTGGATAATGAGCTAAAACAGTTGGGATAGCCTCCAGAAGAAGGTCAATTCCCTTGTAGTAGGACAACTGGCCAAAAAAAAGAATATAGGGTGTAATTGTAGAAGGCAGTTTTTTGAATTTTGATACAAAGGAATAAGGTTGTAAACGCAATTGATTAATCTTTTGGCTTATATTTTTATTGTATTGTTTATATAATGCTGCAGAATAAGAAGAGTAGAATGATATTGACATTGCCTTGCGCTTGTAAAAGTATCGAACCATGTCCAAGAGAAATGATTCTTCACCAGGGTGTGGAACAGGGTCGTGGATGGTCAAAGCCAACTGATGATTTTTAATAAATAGTAAAGAAGACATTGCTCGACCAGAAGTAGTATCAAAATGAACAACATCATAATTGCGTGAACGAATCAAACGTCCCAAGAAAATTCCTACCATGATGCTGTCAAGCCCTACCATGCTTTTTCCTTTGAAAAATAAAACTTCAACAGAAGCAATATGCTCAAAGTAGGGTTGAAATAAATTCCAGGTAGCTAGAGATAAAATATCCTTCAATTTTTCCAAACGGTCATAATGGTTTATTTCAGACAATTCAAAAACAGTACTTTTTCGTGAATCTGGCGAAACCTCGATCAACAGATCTATATCAACATGGTGCTTAATGGACTGAAGTGTTTCAAGACAACTGTCAAGAAAGTAGGTATGTACATAGTAGAGGACCCGACGTCTCGGCATAATAATTGGAATTGAGCAAATGAAAACCTGTAGATGAAGGGTAATTATACTGTAATGGGCTTCCCCCTGTGAAATGCTTTTGCATAGAACAGTGAAACAAGAACAACAATCATCCAAAAGAAAAAAAAGAAGTAAAAGGAAGAAAACAAAATAGAGAGATAATGATAAGACAGAAGAAGAAGCGCAGATGATGTATAAAAAAAGAGTGCATCCGACCGTTTATGGGTTCCGCGTTGAACCAAAATGACATCTTGAGAAATATGAAAAAAGAGAAATGAAATGAAAATGGCGTAATTGACTACAGCAATATCTTTAAAAAGAGTAAGCCCGAAAAAACCAATGGTAAAATTCAAAGCAAGACTGAAAAGATTTAACCACATGTCTGTTTTTTCCATTTGCATGGAAACCAAAAGATTGGCTTGGAGCAAAGCAGTGGGGAAAATGATGATTGTCCAGAACATTTGTATACAAAATGAAGCAGTATGAAGATATTTCTCGCCAAACAAAAATGGAATCAGCAATGAAGCGTAGGAGTAGATAAAAGTGAATGCCAACAAGCCATATATTGCATAAACAAGAAAAACTTTTCTAAAAAATCGGTTTCTTTCCACTTCATCAGCATTCCCTTTTTCAACCAACATGGGAAATACGGAAGCAGAAACCATAACAGGGATGATTTCTGCTATTGAGAACAATTTAAAAGAAATCTCATATTCTGCAACCCGATCAAATTGAAGTATTTTAGAAACGAGCAAACTGCCTGTAGACCAATAAACAACTGAAACACTGCCTATGACAACAAAATAAATATTTTTTTTGAGAATGTTACCCATCTCTCGCAAGCCTAAAGATCCATTCCAAATATTCACAGCATGGATCCTATCAGGTAAACCAAACCTAAAAAATAAGTACAGTGTAAAACAGCGGAAGATGACAAGCAAAATAATAACGGAAAATATGCTGATGTCGATATAAACTACAAAAGCTGCCAATACGAGTTTAATGAGGGCCTCTAAAGAGGTAAGCACGAATGATCTTTTTTGTTGGTACCTGGAAATATTGATTGTCTTAAAAACATAAATGATATTGTCAAAGACGATATTGATACCCAATAACAACGAGATGTTTCTGACCAAATCTGAACTGTACAATGCAAAAGTCAGCAGGACATTGATGAGATAGAATACAGCACCTGCAAGTAACTGGATTTTAAAAAACCTGGGGATGATTTCTGTGTCAAATTCATTTTGCTTGATTTCTCTGATAAACCACTGCGACAGTCCAAGGGAAGAGAAAGACATGATCATTCCGTAGAGGGTGTTGGCAATGATGTAGCTGGAAAAGTCAGACGGACTGTACCGGCGTGCTATGACTATAAAAAATAAACTGAAAATAATATTCTGGAAAAGACTGGAAAAAATAGCCCAAAATGAGTTGCCAATGAGCCTACCTTTGAACAAATGAATGATATTAGACAATTTCTTTTGTTTTGCTATTTTCAAAGTTGGCCCCAGTAGAAGCAATGAGCATACACACTATTGAGATAATCAAGAGCTTGATCCTTATATCTCCCAAAGAATAAACAGTATAGAAACCAACCATCCAGGTAAAAAGTGCGGAAACCAAAACAACCAGACTTAAGTCTTTTGTCTTTAAATACGTTACGATTCCAGCATGAATGGGTTTCACAATGAAAAACATTGCAACAAGAAATCCTATAAGTCCAAACTCAGTTAGCAATTTAAGGTAGCCACTCTCTGGGTGATCGTATAGGGTTACTTCATTGTCGCTTATCCAATACTGGTCTGGATTGTGTAGCGAAACGTAATTGGCATAATTGCCCAGTCCTATGCCAAAAAAAGGGTGTTCCAGAAATATGGCAAAGGCATCTTGCCAAATTGCGTAACGAAATGCATATGCATCCGCCAAATCATCTCGCTTGAAAATTGGAATGGCATCAGCAAAATTGTAAATAAAAATGGAAACAAGTATTGCAACAGAGATGATGGCTGCCCTGTATTGGGCATTCCCCAAGGCAACTATAATCAATAATCCAATTAGCCAACCTCCCAAACCTGCTCTGCCTCCTGTAAAAAGAAGTGCAATCATTGAAAGACCACAAAGCAGCAATCCGACCTGGGAACTCTTTCCTTTGACCAAGCCCGGAAGCAACAGCATGAGCAGGCTAGAAGCAGAAAGATATTGGGCATATTTTTGTGGATCTTGGAAAAAACTTGGATACCTGATTGACATACCGCCTGCTACATTTATATTTTGAGATTTCGCAAAAGAAAAAGAAGGCCCTATTAAAAATTGAAAGGCCAAAAAAACAAGTGAAAATATCAAGGTGATTTTCATGCAACTGAGAATGGAATTCCTAAAACCAGGATCAAGTGTAAATTCATCTATCAAAACCTTGGCAAAAAAGAAAACTGATAAAAGCTGAACTGAATCGGTCACAGTTTCTAAGGATAAATCAGGTGACAATACAAGACCAATAATGATTGACAACATCAAAAAGAGAAACAAATTAAAATAAGAAAAAGAAGCAGGATATTTTAGATCTTTCCGTTTATGGAAAAAAACCAAGAAAATAAAAGTGATAAATACAAAAAGCGTCGTGGAAAGAATACTTGGCAAGAGATCTATTCCCAAAAAAGGATAAGCGATAAAGACAAATTTTAAATACACCCTATTGCTATCCTCTCTATTGAACAGCATGACATAGAAGAAAAGCATGAGAACTGCCAAAGCCAAAAACATGATGATGGTAGAAGTCATGTCTTATGCATTATTTTTCCTGAACCAAACACCACTCATTCTGCAGATGTTTTCAGCAAATGAAACATCCTTCAAAACTTCAAATCTTGGCAACTTGTACTTTTCTTTGATATTGTCTGCTGTCAAATAATAGGGCTGGGTAGAAAATGCCAATTGATATCCTGCGCGTTCTACCATGTTGATTTCCCTCTCGCTGAAATCTCCGTTCGGGTAGGCAAATCCATTGATCTCATGCTGGAGTATTTCTTCTAACTGTTTTTTGGAATGAGTAATCTCCAAATAAACCTCTTCGTCTGTACACTTGGGTAAAATTGGATGGGTCACAGTATGGCTCCCAATCATAACCTTCCCGTTTTTCTCTACATCCTGTAGTTCATCAACCGTCATCGCTTCACGTCCGACGCAAAACCTGTCTTTTAATTTCGAAAGTAGTTCTACCCTCGATTTGTTTTCCATCATTTTAACCTGTTCTGGATTGATGTTCAGGAATCCTGCCTTATTCGCCAGTTTTACATAAGACCACCAGTATCCATTTCCAGTCAGAACAGGTTCAGTGGTTACAAAAATGGCAACAGGAATATTTTGTTGATGTGCGAGCTCTACAATGTTTGCCTTGTTTGTTTTCCAGCCATCATCTACCGTCAACACGGCAGCGCCTTTGGGAAAGGGCATATTGCCCAGGGAAATATCATGCAATGTATTCAAGTCAATAAAAAAAATGCCTTGCTGGTTCAGCCATTTCATGCATTTCCCAAACAATGGCTTGGATGGATCATGAAAATAGATTGATAAAATATATTGTCCATTTTTCAATCGGGTAATGGCTTTTTGAACATCGCCACGCAGCAACAAATAATTGGCATACAAATAGGTCAATACATTACGGGCTGTCAGTTTCATGATAAAATAATCAGAGGGTTAAATAAAATCTGAAATCAATTGAGCACTGGTATATTTTTCGACCTGGAGGCGTAGTCAATTTCTTGACTAAAACCATGATTCAATATTTCGATATTGGAAGTACTTACTTCAGCCATCATTTTGTAGCCCAAAGTTGGTAGTGACAAAACAAGCATGTTGTTTTTGATGGCGGCAACTGTTCCCTCAAGGTTGCGAAATGGACCTTTGATGATTCTGACCATCTCATTCATGCGAACAGGCTGTTTCTCTATTGTAACATTTGAATACTCATTGAGAAAATACCTGATTTGTTCGATCTCCTCATTTCTGATTATTGCAGGCTTTCCTAACCAATAAACAATGTTTACAATATTGTTGGTGAGCTTCTTAATAGCGTTCAATTCTGCTTCACAGGCATGAATGAAGACATAAGAGTTGAACAATGGCTCAGTGACCATTTTTTTTCTGTCAGACCATTGCCTGTAAACCCTGTTGAGCGGACAATAATTCTCAACATTTCTTTTTGAGAGAAAATCTGCAACTTTTTTTTCGCATCGAGACTTGGTGTAAACTACGTACCAGTTGTTTTTCATGCCAATAGGATTAAAGGTTTCAAAAAATAAATTAATGAGGTATGGAAGTCTGGGATGATATTACGGCTTCGCCGTGTTCACCCACATTGAACATTCAGCTTAACCAGTTGACATGTAACTTCACGCTTAATCGCACCAGTAATTATCTGGCCATTGACTTATCCCTTCCGTAACCATACTTGTATCCATAGCCGTAGCCATTGTCATTTCCAACAAATCCCCTGGTTTTGACACCATTGAAGACAATCATCGGGTTGACCAATGGATGAATGGCATTGTTTATTTCAAATCGCTTCAAAAGTGATTTGGGCGTAAATCCATGCCTTACAGCATAGATGGTAGCAGCACAAAGATTGGTAAGGTAGTGTGCATCGGTAACAAGTGCAACTGGCGGAGAATCTATGACGATGAGATCATACTCACTTCCCAAAAATGAAAACAAGTCTACAGTTCGTTGGTTTTCCAGCATCCCAGATGGTTCGTCATGTATTGACCCTGACGGTAACAAATAAAGGTTTTCATACCCGGGAACTTTTTTTGTCAGTGCATCAATCTTGGCATTTCCCAACAATACATCAGTCAGACCTTTCATCTCAGCACTATCAAATATCTTTCCCAGTGAGGAATTGTGCAAGTCAAAATCAACCAATAAAACCTTTTTACCAGTAAGAGAAAAGCTGATGGCCAAATTTGTAGCAATATAACTCTTGCCCTCACCACTAATGCTTGAAGTAATGAGTAGATTTTTATTGGTTGTAGTTTTCAACATATCCTGTATGGCATACCTTAATCTTCTGAATTCCTCTGCAGCCAAACTTCGCTTACCGGTTTCAATGGCCAATGGCTTTGATTTTTTGTGGTATTCAATTTCACCAATGATGGGAATCTTGACCATGGATTCTATCTCTGCCCTGTACAAAATCGTTGAAGAAAGCGTTTCCTTGACACCAATCAAGGTCACTGGTATTCCAAATACCGCACACATTGCCATGCCGAATACAATCATTAAATTAGGGCTAACAGGATTATTCAAGGCCTGTGCATGATTGATGATGCGGCTTTCCGCGATATTGGAAACAAAAGAAAGTTCGCTCTCTTCACGCTTTTGCAGCAAGAATGAATAAATACCACTTTTGATGTTTTGTTCCCTGCTGATTTCTAGCAGGGCCCTTTCCTTGACAGGAATGTCGTGCAATAAATTATTATAGTTTGTATTGTTGGCAAAGAGATTGTTTTTTGTAGCCTCTAGATTTCTTCGCTGATCCTTGATGTTGTTATTGATGTTTTCTTTGATTTTTGAAATCTGGTCTGAAATTGAAATCAGCATTGGATTGTTTTCTGCAACTGTTTTTTTCAGCTTTTCTCTTTCCAATTCAGCTGCATTCAGGCTGCCAATCATCTGAGTTAAAATGGGGTCTACATTACCAAGTAAAACGGTATGGTTTCCAGATATATTGGCATTGCTCTCCAACTGACCCTCAAGATCATTCATCACGGAAAGCTGCACATTGATTTCACTGAGTTTTTGATCATTGGAACTGACATTTTGTAAGAACAATTGCCCCTGGGTGCTGATGTCAAAAGCTCCTGACTGGGCCTTGTATTGCTGGATTTGTTGCTCAATGGCATTGAGCTGGGCACCCACAACATTCAATCTTTCTTCAATAAAGGCCAGGGTGCTTTTTGCAAGGATATTTTTCTCATTGATAGCAGCCGTATTGTAAGACAATATGACCTGGTCGAGTATATCCTGTGCAAGTTGTGGTGTAAAATCATTGTACTTGAGTTCTATAACACTGGAAAGTTTGTTTGCAGAGGAAACTTTCAGGTTATCCAGAATATGCTTGGTTTTAACAGGGATGCCAATGACCTTAAAAAAATATTTCTTGCTGGGATCCATCAACCTGGCTGGGTCTGAAATATTGAACCGCAAAATCCCATAATCAGTAGTCAACCATGATCCGTGAATGCCCACTTTCTTACCATTGATGAAGAGTGTTTTTTTATCTCGGGCATCCAGCTGCAGGTATAATTTTCCCTCACTGTTTTTTAATTTTTGTGGATCCTGAGATTCTATGGTCAATGGAGCATCCTCATACAAATATTGGTCAAGAAACCCATCCTCCAGGTATACGGGAGCATACAATCGAAAGTTTTTTACCACCGTTTCTATCACCGGCCTTGATTTCAACACTTCGATTTCATTTTCTATGATTTTTTTTGACCCCATGAGATTCAGGGACTCCATAATCCTGGAATCATCATTCCCCTTTTTTTCATCTTTGATGATCAATGAAGCAGTAGACTGGTATTTTTTGGGTGTAATCTTGATGTAGGCAAATGCAATCCCAAATGAGACAATGGTCAAAACCAGAAACATTGGCCAATATGGAATGTATTTTGCCAGCAATTTGCTGAACAATGTTTCGTTGGTTGATTGCATGTTATCTTGATAGATTGTCATCTGATTAAAATATTCTATCCAATACAATAACGACCACAGAAAGACCTGAAAGCAAGGCAGGCAACAATTGTCTTCCCCTGCTCACACTCGCAAGCTTGTTCTTATTCGGCTCTACATATACAATATCATTGGGTTTGAGATAGTAATAGGAAGAATTCAAAAAATCAGCCGCGTTCAGGTTGATCCGCTTCACAGCTTTTTTTCCATTGATTTCCCTGATGACCAGTACATTGTCTTTTTTACCATAAACTGTAATATCCCCTGCCTGACCAAGTGCGGTCAGCAATGAGATTTTTTCATTGGGAACGGGAATAACCATGGGGCGACCTACTTCACCAATGATGGTCACTTCAAAATTCAAATGCCGAATACTTACAATGGGATCCACAAGGAGTTTCTTTTCATTAATCGTATTTGTAATTTTTTCTTTCAACTCCTTCTTTGTTAACCCCGCAGAGTGGATATTTCCGAGGATGGGCAATTGAATAAATCCTTCTGCATTTACAAGATATCCGCTTGGCTGTGCAACATTACCATTTGATGTATTGATATAATTTGATTGGCCATTGGTTGTATTGAAAACTGCAGAAGCTTCTGGGTTCAAACTGCTGATTGAAATACTCAGGATATCATTGGGCTGAATGGCAGTTTCCGCTCCCGGAATACTGGCGTATTCTGTTTCTCTGGCATTGTTGAAATAGCCTATATTTTTTGTGCTGACACATGAGGCCATCATAAACACAGGTATTACTATATGAATTGCTTTGACAATTGATTGGCGCATTAGCTTTGATTTAATTACTTGAATCAAAAATATGCCTGCACAAATGCAATGCCCATGACTTGCATGATGATGTACAATGACGAATGTCAGCGTATCTCTGTAATACTTATGGATATTGAGCTTCAAGAGATTTAACTCCTGCTGCAACAATCCTGAAAACTATCCAAAAGTAGAAAAGGATGGTTTTCGGATTCAGGTGAATAGAAATAAAGACTCTAGTTAATCAGATTCTTGTCTTGGTGACTATTCCTGGATGATCTTGATGGTTTTTGTTCCCTTTGATTGCTTGATTCGATAAGTAAACGTAAGGTTGATCTGCCTGGGGTTGAATCGGCCATACCCATCGTAGTAAAAATTCTCTCCTTCAAACACAGTTCTCGCTTTTCTGGTATTAAAGACGTCAAGCACGTTGAAATTCAAAGTCCCCCTTTCTTTTAATACATCTTTGCTAATAGAAAAATCTGCATAATACATGGCTTTTCTTCTGCCCTGCACCGTTTTTTGTGGCGCCTCATAATTCATCCTCAACTGCAGGTCCAGGTTTTTCTTCAGGCTGAACCTTGATGTTTGTCTGGCAAACCAGCTATAGGTAGCCGTTTTGTAATTGGGCAAGATGTTGCTGCCATCGATATCGGCATGGAAGAAATTGAAATTGAAGTCGAGCTTCCACCATTTATAAGGAGTATACCCGCTGGTGAATTCCAGACCAAAGGCAGTTTCTGACAACAGGTTTTCTGGTTTGGTGATGGAATTACCCAGTCCATCCACTTTTCGGATTCTTTCAATCCTTCCTTTGGTGCTTCTGTAGTAAACAGAGGAGGTGAAGGCTCCCTTATCAAAAGTCTTGATATGGCCAATCTCATAGGCGTTGCTGAACTCAGGATCAAGGTCCGGATTGCCACCAAAAAAATTCCTGCTGTCAGAAAAAGTGGCATAAGGACTGAGGTCATTGTAGAATGGCCTTCTCACCCTTCTGCTATAGCTGACTTGGATGCCGTTGTCCTTTTCAAGATCAAAAGTTACATGCGCACTGGGAAACAGGTTGACATAGTCGCGGGGATTCTTCTCCCTTGTTTTTTCCAATGTAGTCGTAACGTCAGTCCACTCAGCCCTTAGGCCTGCCTGATAGGACACCCGGTTTGTTTTGTTGCCAAGGATGCCATAAGCGCCATGAATGTTTTCATCATATATGAAAACATTGTCCAGGCCAGGCAGGGGCACAAATCCACCAGCCGTATTTTGTTGTGCAACAACATAATCATTGACCATGTTCCTGAAACTGCTCCTGATGCCCGTTTCAAACTTTCCTTCCTTACCAATGGGCTTAACATAGTCGAGTTGAAAAAGCCATTGTTTTTCAAATTCATCATTGACCGATGTTTGCAGGATATTTTTAGAAATGATCTCTGTTGCATTAGGTTTAAAATGGCGTTGTGTGAATACCTGATCAGAGTTTTCCCAATAATCCAGGTATTT
>Ga0222712_10000729_pt1 | contig 41813 bp, 60 predicted proteins | sample C33_657DmetaG_FD_165043 | JGI IMG/M metagenome (GOLD analysis project Ga0222712, IMG submission 165043) | Estuarine water microbial communities from San Francisco Bay, California, United States - C33_657D | ecosystem: Environmental > Aquatic > Marine > Unclassified | place: USA: California... | reverse complement strand
AAGAAAGTAACAAACCTGTAACTCCATTAATTCCAGATGCATTTGTACAAGCTGCAAATCATGCACATGAAATCAATTTGATTGAAGCTAATAAACCAAAGGAAGAAAAAGTAGTTGAAGTGATAGAAACAAAACCAGCTCCTAAAGCTCAACCTAGAACAGGTGTTGAAGTAGATGAGGATGGTGATGGTATTATGGATGGTATTGATTTCGATGGTGATGGTAAGATTGATGTTTATTTTGCACATAGACAATGTGAACACATTTGGGGAGATTCCGATAATGATGGTGACTTGGAATGTTTGAAATGTGGAAAGATAAAAGATGAAGATGCCGAACAAGTTGGTTAATATAAAAGGTTACTAATTGTTATATTAAACAATTAAATTAAATAAAAATGGGTTTTTTCAAAGAACTTTTCAAAGATAACAACGATATAAACGAAAAATCAGTTGTAGGTTTCTTATCATTCGCTATGATGGTAATTGCATTATTCGTAGACCTTATTACAGGTTGGATGGGCAAAGAATTATTGATAAACGAATACATTTTCAATGGATTTTTAGTAATCACATTAGGATCATTCGGTATCGCTTCGGTTGATAAATACATCAACAGAAAAGCGGAACATGATAAGAACAAATTAGATGCAGGGACTGAAGAAGAATTAGGATAATTTAAACAATAAAGATATGTTATTAAAAAGAGGAGATAACAACGAGAACGTAAAACAATTACAAATAAAATTAGGTTTAGAACCTATTGGTAATTTTGGCCCTAAAACCGAAGAAGCTGTAAAGGCATTTCAAACAAAAAATGGTTTAACTGCTGACGGAATTGTGGGAGATGGTACTTGGGCAAAAATAATGGGAGAATCCGCACCAGCACCACAACCAGCAGCTCCAATAGCACCTGTTGGTGGTTTGAAGTTGGATAAATTAAAAGGGCATATTCCCGATGCAGTAATCCAAATGATTCCTGATACAGCATCTAAATTTGAAATCAACACTCCATTAAGATTGGCACACTTTTTAGCACAATGTGGACATGAGAGTGGTGGATTCAGAGCAACACAAGAAAATCTAAACTATTCAGCAAAAGGTTTGATGGGTATATTCAAAAAATATTTCCCAACTGAAGCCCTTGCAAATGCTTATCAAAGAAATCCACAAAAGATTGCAAATAGAGTTTATGCAAATCGTATGGCTAATGGTGATGAGGCTAGTGGAGATGGCTACAAATTTAGAGGTAGAGGATATATCCAATTGACAGGAAAGGATAACTATACTCAATTTGGTAAAGCAATTGGAGAAAACATCACTTCTAATCCAGATGTGGTAAGTGGTAAATATGCATTATTATCAGCAGCATGGTTCTGGTCTAAAAATGGATTGAACAAATTGGCTGATGGTGGTGCAACCGATGCAGTAGTAACATCTATTACTAAAAGAGTAAATGGTGGAACTATTGGATTGCCTGATAGGATTAAGCACTTCAAAGAATATTACCACTTATTAGCATAATTTGGTAATTTCTAAATAAATTCATATATTATATTAAAATAATTATATGAATGTTATAATCACTAAAAAGGAAATTTACGACACACCTAACGATATGGAGTTAGGTAGATTGGTAAGAAACAAATTTTGGCAAGAAGAGAGAAACCAAAGGGGGCCTCAATTCGATGATGAACAGTTTGGTTTAGTAATCGGAGAAGATGGATTAGTAAAAGGAATTATTAGACCTGATTCCGATGAGTATGAAAAATGTATAATGTGTGGGGAAACTGTACCGTATTTAAAATCCACCCACATTGATTTGAGAAATGGATATATCGAAGGGGCGGGGCAATTATGTAAAGAATGCTATGAAAAGAGGAGTTAATAAGCTCCTTTTTTTATATTTATAAGATATAAGATAGCGTAGATGGCAAACATTAAATTAAAAGAATTACTATTTGAAATAAATGCATCAGTTAAAGTTGATTTTCCAACTGAAATGGAAACTTTGGAAAAATATGTAAAACCAGGAGGAGAACGAAATACAAATATAGATAACGCAGTAGAAACTTTATTTAAAAACAAATCAAAATATCCAAAAGAATTAACACCAAAACCTGGAGAAGTTTATAGAGGAACGATTGCAAGTGGTGAGGAGTTAAAAAAAATGAAACCTGTAAAAAAAGAAGGTAGATGGTTCTATTATAAAAAACCATATACATCAAAAAGAAAAGTTCAATCCTTTACATACAAAGAAGATATTGCTTCAAAGTTTGCAATGCATAATACAGCGGCTGATAGAATGAGTGGTGGAGAAGGAATCGAAGCGGTAATTGTTGTAAATGTTGATAGTAATTTTGTAGTAAATCCTAAGTGGTTATACGATGAAATTGGTAAAAATGCAGGATTAAAAAGAAACGAACAAGAAACATTCCATGTTGGAAATAACATACCCAACGCATTGATTAAGGTGGATGCTATGCAATTATATGGACTTGATTGGAGGGATTATTAAAGATTAATATATTTATAAAGTATAATAGAACATCAAAAATATAAATTGAAATAATATGAAATTAGTAGATTTAATTCCTTTACAAGAGATACATTTTGGTAGTCAGGATGCATTTAATGAATATATTAAACAACATGAATTAAGACCTGATACAAAAATTACAATAAGAGGTAAAGCAATGACAGCGGCACAGGCTATGAAAAATTCCCAACCTGCTACGAGTACATCGGATTCTAGTAAAAATAAAGGTGGTAGTAATTCTTCTAAAAAAGTAGAAGACCTTGTTAAAAATTTATCAGGAAAAAAATATAAAGAATTTGCGTTTGATAATGATATAGACCCAAATGATGCTAATGAGATGCAAGACTTTATTAACTCTCTTTCCGATAAAGACGCTCAAGATATTCTTAAAAAATATGGTACAAACTAATAACCGAAACTAGCGTATATTAGTGAAAGAAAGGGAGGGTTTACTCCCTTTTTTTATATTTATAGATATAATATAACTAAACTATGTATGAAAAAATTATTCGTATTCTTCGTTGGCTTTTTGTTAAGCAGTGCTGCGGTTGCTCAAACTGTGGGAAGCACAAAAACTGAACAATATAAAGCATCATTTGAAACTGCAATTGATATTGAAAGATTTTTAGATTATGATGGGCCTCAAATCCCAATTCAAATCCTTAAAGCAGGTATTTCGGATGAGATGTATGAGATGTATCCTGAATTGAAAGAAAAGAGAGTAGGATTGGGGGTAGCAAATATCTCAATGGAATATTTGGAAAACCTTAATCGTTTTAAATTCACCGAAGATAAAACGGAAATTAAGAATAGAATGGTTGCTCAATTTAAAGCATCAAACGCTGGTATTTCCGAAAACAAAATCGAAGGTAGAGGTAAAATCAATTTGGCTAAATACTTTGTAACAATTGAGTGTTACGATTATTCAGTATCCGAGGATGAGACCGTAAACCTAAAAGATGGCGTTAAAAATCTTATGGTAACTCGTATCGGTTTGCAGGTTAGATTTACCGATGCAGAAACAGGTGTAGTATTCGGAGCAAGTGGTTTGGGTGAAGCAAAAACTACGAGAGAATTAACCCTTTTATCAGATGCAACTGTTGATGAGGTTAAATTCAATCAATCAACTATTTCTATTGCAACTAAAAAAGCATTGGATATTGCTTGTGCTAGAATTTTAGACAGAATGATTAAAAAAGGTATATTCACAAACTAATAAAAATGATTAAGTTAAAAGATTTATTAAAAGAAGGGAATTCGGAAAGAGATGCTGCTATGGTAAGTGGTGTGGCTGATATCGTATCTAAAGTTAAAGATAAAGAAAACCGAAAAGATATTGCAAATCAAATGATGAATAAATTTGATTTGGAAGATGTTGAATTTAATAAAGATTCATTTCTTAAATTAAGTGGTATAAACGAAGGAGTATATAATCCTGCTAATATAAAAGCGTATTACGAAGCATTATGTAAAAACGAAAAAGTAACTCCGTTACCTTTAAGATTTGGTAGAGTTGCAAAGGGTGGAGCTGCATTAACATTCAATCCTAAAACGATGAAACCTCTTTATATTTCTTTTGATGTAAATAGAATGAGTGATCCTGAACAGGCAGTTATACACGAATTAACACATCAAATAAAATTAGAAACCGAAAAGGATGCTTATATTGGAAAGAGAGACCAAACCGCTAAATTTAAAAAATTAGAAAATCGTTTGTTTGAAAAATATGCTTATTCAAAGTTTTCTAATATCCTATGGAAAGAAAATAGATCAATTGATGAAAAATTATCAGTTGCAGGTTCAGCAGCTAGAGAAATAATTCACTCTATATTACCTAAAACATCTTTTGCAGCTGGAGATACTGATTCTCAAAAGCAACATCAAAAAATGATTGATGATTTGATTAAAACATTAAATAAATTTTACGAAAAATATAATATAGATAAAAAGATTACTTTATAATATCTTAATAATTTGATAATATAAAAGTAGGTATAAACAATTCATCGATTCATAATTATTGGGGAACTAACTTGATAATTTATGAATCGTTTCTTTTTATTATTGTTACTGCTACCAAACTTATTGTTTTCGCAAGTAACTATTAAAGGTGTAACAAAATCCAAATCGGAAACACTGTATTTCTCTCACATTTCTTTCAAAAATCAAAATGGTGATGTTTTCACTACACTATCCGATACCGATGGAAAATACTCAATTGTATTAAAAGAAGGAAAATACCAAATTAAATCTTCATTTGTTGGATATAAAGAATATACAAATGAAATGATATTTGATAAGGATACCCAATTTGATATTATCTTTTCAGATAACGAAACACAACTAAATGAAGTAGTTGTAAGGAGTGTAGCTCAAAAAGTAACTGATGTGGCAGTAGTAAGAACAATCCGAAATAGTAATGTTGTTTCTGATGGATTATCTACCGAATTTATTAAGAAAACACCCGATAGAACAGTTGGTGATGCACTTAAAAGAGTTAGTGGTGTAACAATACAAAACGATAAGTTTGTATTAGTTAGAGGATTGGCAGATAGATACAATTCTGCACAATTAAACTCAACATCACTACCATCAACTGAACCCGATAGAAGAGCTTTTTCATTTGATATTATACCATCATCTTTGGTAGATAATATAATCATATCCAAATCAGCAGCTGCTAATTTACCAGGTGATTGGGCAGGTGGATTGGTGCAAGTTTCAACAAAAGAAGTATCTGATAATTTTTTCAATATCTCATTGGGAAGTGGTTGGGGTTTAGTATCGACTTCGGAAAGTTTCAAGTTAGTTCAACCTACTGAATTCCCTTCCAACTTCCCATCAACTTATGGGTTTAGATTAGGAAGTTTATCTCAAAGAAGAAATTGGACATCATTAATTGAGCAACCTAACGAAAGGGTGTTTAATTCTTTTCCAAACTTTAATGGTGGATTATCATTTGGGTTTGTAAGAGATAAATGGAATGTATTATTTAGTTCAGTAGGTAGAAATTCATTTGGATTAAATTATATAGATAGATTAGATTATCAATCATCTACTGAATTGGCATACAATTATAAGGATACTTTTTATTCACAAATTCAATCCCTTAATGGTTTATTAAATGTAACTTATTTAGGAGAAAACCGATACAGTTGGAAAACAATATATTCATTACAAAAAGAAAATTCATATTTGACACGATTCGGTGAAAACTTTGATAATGTTCAGGATGTAAGAAGTAATTCATCAAACAACATAAATAAAGCGGTAATCAATTCTCAAATAGATGGTAAGTTAAAAGAATTTGATTTTAATGTTGGATACAATTTGATGATAAGGAATCAACCAGATTATAGAGTTAATCCAATAACAAAATCATTGGGTATGAATGAACCATTTACAACTGCATGGAGAGATACTTATCGTTTTTGGAGTGAGATGATTGAAAATGGATTTAACGGTTCAATAAACAAAAAAATAGGTAACTTTAAAGTTGGGAGTGGGTATATTAAAAGGTTAAGAGAATTTAGGGCAAGAGTATTCAGATATGATTCTCAAACAATGTTAAATGAAATTACAAACAATACCGATAGATATACTGCTGATTTTGATTTAGGAAGTGTTTATGGTATGTATGATAATGAGTGGGGTAAATGGAAATTAAATACTGGATTAAGAACTGAATATAACCTATTCAATGTGAACACATCTGATTTTAGTGGAATTAAAATAAATGTAGATAGAGATTATTTAGACCTTTTACCATCCCTAAATCTTTCATACAACGAAGAAAAGAGTAAGTATAGATTTTCAGTTAGTAAAACTTTAGTAAGACCAGAGTTTAGAGAGGTTGCTAATTTTGCATATTATGATTTTGTAAGAAACGCACAAATATTAGGTAATTCATCTTTAAAGAAATCTGATATTTACAATTTAGATTTAAAATGGGAATGGTATCCAAAAAGTGGAGAAAATATTTCAGTATCTTTATTTGGTAAAAACTTTGTAAATCCAATTGAACAAATTGTAGCAGATGGTTCAGTTCCATCAAATCTTTTACTCACCTTCAAAAATCCCGCAAATGCACAGTTATATGGAGTTGAGGTAGAGGTAAGAAAAAAGATTACCGATTGGGCTGACTTTTATACAAACACATCGGTAATGAATTCTGAAGTAAATGTGAATGGTGTAAGAAGACAGTTACAAGGTCAATCAAATTATGTTATCAATAGTGGCCTAAATCTACATAAAAATTCTAACACTTTTAATATCTCATATAATAGAGTCGGTGATAGAATATCAGCAGTAGGATTTCAAGGATATCCTGATATTTTTGAAAACTCTCGAAATGTGTTAGATATAGTGTTTCTACATAAAATAAAAAATGGAGAAATAAAATTGGCGGTAAGTGATGTATTCGCACAACCATCGGTTTATTATCAAAAGTTACAAACAAAAAGAAATCTAATAAAAACAAACAACGAACAAACAATTTCAATAACATTAAATTTATCATTATGAAAAAATTAGCATTATTACTTATGGTATTTGGTCTATTTGGTTGCTTAAAAGAAGAAATAGAACCACCAATCAATGTTCCACTTTCTACTACATTGAACGGAACTTATATGGAAACAATTACCTTAACATCAGATAAGGTTTGGACATTAAAAGGGTATGTTTATATTACAAATGGTTCTAAATTGGTAATTCAACCAGGAACTAAAATTGTATCCGATATTGCTGAAAAGGGTGCATTGGTAATTGAAAGAGGTGCACAAATTATTGCGGAAGGAACTCCAACAAAACCAATCGTATTCACATCGGGTAAACCAGATGGTGAGAAGGCACCTGGTGATTGGGGAGGTATTGTTATATTAGGTTTAGCGCCAACAAATAGAACTACCTATCCAACAATTGAAGGTGGTATAGGTAGAGTATATGGCGGAGAATTACCTAACGATAATAGTGGTGTTTTAAAATATGTGAGAATAGAATATGCAGGAGTTGCAGCACTACCAAATTCTGAAATTAACGCATTAACATTGGGTGGTGTTGGTAGTGGAACAATCATTGAGAATGTTCAAACTATTTACGCTAACGATGATGCCTTTGAATTCTTCGGTGGAACTGTAAATGCTAAAAACTTATACGCTTATGCAACTGCTGATGATGATTTTGATTTTGATTTTGGATACAATGGGACAATCACAAATGGTGTAGCAAAGAGAGACCCACAATTCGTAGATAATGGTGATGCTGGAAATGGAGTTGAATGTGATAACGATGGAACGGGTTCAACTGCACAACCTTACACACATCCAAAACTTTACAATATGATTTTAATAGGGCCAAATAATTCATCTGCATTATCAAACCACAATTTAGGTTTGAGATTTAGGAGAGCAACGCAATTTACTATGAAAAACAGTGTGATTTGGGGTTGGATGAAAGGTGGTTTAAGTTTGGAAAGTAATGAAACTGCAGGATTCGTAAAAGATGGAGTTTCGGTGTTCGAAAACAATTCAGTAGGAGTATTTAACCCTACACTTAACTTTATCAGTAGAGCAACTACAATTTTGACGAGTGAACAATTAAAAACATTAGCACTATCAAAAGGAAACAAAGAAGTAGATGTAGTAATACCTGAATTAGATAAACCAATATGGAGTAATGGTTGGACTAGATTTCCATCAAAAGGAAACTAAAAAAGAAGGGAGTGAATACTCCCTTTTTTTATATTTATATGTAACTAAAAAAAAGGAGGAAATATGAAAAAGATTTTATTCTTAATGATGTTACTACCTTTGGTGGGACTTTCACAAGTAAGTAGCTGGAGAAGTAATCCACCTCAAACTCAAAGAAGTGCTCCATCGGTACAATCTCAAAGAAGTGATGTAAGTTTATGGAGAAACGATGGGCCACGAGAATTTAATAGACCACCACAAACAAAACCAGGTTCAAACATAATCATCAACAACAATCCGTGGTTGTGGGATAATTGGGGTTGGGGTTGGAATAGATGGGGTATGTGGGGGGCACCTGCATGGGGTTGGAATTTTTATACACCTTCATTTTATTGGAATGATTGGGGTTATAGACAACCACAAAGAATTTATGTTTACGAAGATGGTAAGAGAGATACCATCAGAGGAAAGAAACCAATTATTAGTTTTGGTTTGCATAAAACAACCGATAAACAAATTGGTGGTTTCTTTACAATAGGTAATAGAGGATATTTTGTAATGGATTTCAGTTCCTCTTATGAAATAGACCGTTCAACTTTCTTTCCTTATGGAACAATTGATAAAGTAGATTTTCCTCTTATAAATGATTTGGTAATACAAAGAAGTTTATATTTGGGAGGAGGAAAAAGATTTGGAAGAACCGGAGTTCATGCAATGGTAGGTTTTGGAAAAGAAATTATAAGATGGAGAGGTAAAGATAAATTAGGTGAGATTACTTTTCCAAGAGCTTATAATGAGTTTTCTTCAATAAAAATTGGAGCAATGCATGATTTCAAAAACTTTACTTTGAAATTTGATCACGAACCAATAAGAGGTTATTCTCAATTTGGATTAGGATTAAATTTCTAGTAAACAATAACTTTTTGAAATTATTTAGGGCACTTATTGGACTATTATTAGTTATAGGTTTAAGTTGGAAAGCTAATGGGCAAACTTATACCCAAACTTATGTTGATAAATGTACGAATGAGATAAAAATCGCAACAACCACATTTATCAATGGTAATGCAGTTGTTTCCTTTTACAACGAGGTAAGAACATTTACTCCATTTGAAGTACAAAGTGGAGCAACTCAAATTTGGATTCAGGCCACTCTATTAAAATATCAACAAATGAGTTGCCCTACAAATGTGGTAGTTCAACAAACTGTTCAACAGGCAGTACAACAGGCCGCATCACAGGCGGCATCGGCAGCCGCATCACAGGCAGCCAGTTCAGCTGCTTCATCCGCTGCGAGTAGTGCGGCAAGTTCAGCGGCTTCATCATCTGCAAGTTCGGCAGCAAGTAGTTCAGCTTCATCCGCAGCATCTTCATCGGCAAGTGCGGGAGCTGCAAGTAGTGGAGCATCTACATCAACATCATCTACACCGCCTGCAAGTTCATCTTCAAGCAGTAGTGGTTCATCATCCAGCAGTTCATCATCTTCTGGTGGTTCTTCTGGTGGCGGTTCTTCCGAACAAAAATCTGAAACAAAGACAGAAACAAAGAGTGAAACTAAATCTGAATCAAAATCAGAAAGTAAATCAGAAGAGAAAAAATCGGAAAGCAAGAGTGAAGAAAAGAAAGAAGAATCTAAATCTGAAGAGAAAAAGGAAGAAAAGAAATCTGAAGAAAAGAAAGAGGAAAAGAAAGAAGAGAAAAAAGAGGAAAAGAAAAAACAACAAAACCTAAATCCTCTATTAGTGGCATCGGATTTAACAATAGCAGATGATCAAGAAGGTAAGTTTAATACAATTGCATCAATAGGTGTTTCCAAATCTTCTTTAATGGGAGATAAATCATATAGTGCAAATTTAATGGTATGGAGTTCATTAAATCAATTCGCTTTAAGTACTGGAACAACAAAAATGGATTTTAAAGAAGGTAAGTTAAATTCAATTAGTTCCTATTCATCAACCGCTGCATATCTTAAAGGGAATTGGATGGGATTATTAGGATATACTTGGATTAAACCACACCCAAAGTGGGGAACTTATGGTTACAATGTGGGTATGATTACTTTACTACTTAAAAATGCAGAAGATAAATTTAATGTAACACTTTCGACATCAGCGGTTGTATTTTGGACTAAACCTTATCAATATAGTAAAAAAATTACACTATCACCGCAAATTTTCATAATGAATTCACCAATTAATTATGATACTTACAATAAATCTACATTAGTTAGTAGACATTTTGGTGGATTAATTGGAACATCATTTGATTACAAAATCAGTAAAAGATTTGGATTTAGTGCAAATTATAAAATAAATGTAAATACGATGGAGGGAATGAGAGCCACTCACATGATTATGATAGGAAGTAGAATGATACTGTAATTTAATTATTTTAGAACTATATATTTATACACAAACTGAAACTATGAAAAAATATCTAAACATTAAAAACATCGCAATTGCTGTTTTGGCAATTATCATCTTATTAGAAGTTGTAAATCCTGGTGGAGTAGTACCTGGAAGACAAATAAAAATTGATGGTAAAAAATATGAAGTTATAAAGCACACAATTGATACTGTAGAAGTTGAAAAAGTAAAGGTGGTAACTAAAAAAGGTAAAGATATTGTACATGAAGTTGTAGATGTTGATACATTAGTATTAAAAGAACTACAATCAGTTGATAGCTTAGCGATTCTTAAAGATTATTTAGCAAAAGTAACTTACAAAGATACACTAAGATTACCGGATGATTTAGGAACAGTAGCGGTAACCGATATTATCCATAAAAATAGAATTGAAAGTAGAACATTCGATGCAAAAGTAAAAGAGAGAACAATTACAGAAACTACAATTGTAAAGGAACTTCCAAAGAATCAAGTATATTTTGGATTTGATGGGGGATTTAACAAAGCGGATGTAGTATCTCATGTTGGTACTGGAGTAATGCTAAAAACAAAGAAAGATAAGATATATCAATTGGGTGTTGGTGTAGCTAATAGAACAACTGATGGTACAAATGGAGCTCTTTCACCTTATATCGGAGCAGGAGTATATTGGAAGATTAAACTAAAAAAATAAATTAAAAAATTATATTAAAATGGCTATTAACAAATAGCCATTTTTTTTATTTTTGTAATATATACTTATATCAAAAATAAAATTATTATGTTAGATAAACTAAACAAAATTTTAATAGCATTGGAAGACGCGGTAGATTCAGAGGATTGGTCATTAGTACAACACGCAATCGGAAAACTGGAAGAGTTGTACGAAAAAATTGAAATGGAAGAACAATTTGGAGATTACGAAGATTAAGATTGATTATTCCTAATATGTTATTTAATGAAAAAAATACTTATAAATGTTGAGGAAAAACTTTTAGTTCCTTTACTCAACAATTCTCCTTTAATTGATAATAAAATTTATAATCCACGTCTTAAAGGGTCAATAATTGATTCTTTAAAAAATTATGGGATAACTATTTTTGATAAACAGTCGATTAACGAAAATGATGCAAAAGCATTTGATTGTATAATAATTGACGATTTAAATTACTTTCACCCAAATAACATAAATGTAATATATTGCTTTATTGAACCAATTGATTTTAATATAGCAGATCCTTTTATTACTAATAGATGGCCAGAGGCCAATATAGATTCAATTTCTCCAAATAAAGTTGATTGGGCATATAAAAGATTCCCAAATCTAATATTTTTAGGCAGTAATATATTCGAAAGCCCTAATCAAATATTTGATTTATCACTGGTATTAAATTTAAATAACCATAACGATAATTGGGGAATCTATCACTATCTAAGTAGAGATTTGTTTAAGGCTGTTAATAGAAAAAATTATAGAATTGATTATACTTTTAGAGAAGTAAAAAAGGAAAATAGAGTTCAGTTATTCCTAAAAATGACGCAGCATTTAAGAAAGCAGGAAAATATAAAAATTTCTGCACATGGTGGATTTTTTAATGATATAACTTATTATAATGATGTAAAGAATTTTTTTGAAAAATCTAATATGTTATCAACATTTTTAGAATTTGAAAAGATAGAAAAAAAGTTTTTTAGTTTTGATGAGCTTAGAAATTCAATAGCTGGTTATAGTGTTTGGCCAGTAAATAAACTTTTTAATAACACATTTAGTTCTGATATTGCAATATATTTTGAAACTGCAAGAGAAAAAGAGGGGATTCTAAACACAATGAATTATTTAATAACTGAGAAGACAATTGATTTACTAAATATTGGGAAACCATTTTTACATCTATCTTCTAATGTTGATATTTTTATAAAAAAATATGGATTTATTAGTTATAAGGATGAAGTATTTAACAAAATATCAGATGATGTAATTTGTTTGGCTAGGCATATTTGTGATATGGATGCATCCAAATATGAAAAATTAATGAACAAATTAAACGAAATTACATCGGAAAATATAAAAAGAATAGACAATTACTATAAAAATAACACATTCTTATACAATCTAATTCATAACTAATTGATTTTCAATCACAAAATTTTTTAGAAAAAGCTTGTTTTTTTCAATTATTTTTCATAATTTAGTGATATAAAGTTAGAGAGTTATGAAAAAATACACAAATTACCACTCCTCCTTCTGGTTAGAGGAACATGATTTTGATGAGGATATCGTTTTCTCATCGTTATCCGAAAAGAGCGTTGATACTATTAAGAAGTATCGATTATCTTCTGCTCGTAAGGCAATCGCAAACTTCGTTTCTATTGCTACTGGAAAAAACATTCCAGTTACCTTTGCTACTAACAACTCTTATACCGATGGTAAAAGTGTGGTAATTAGTGGTGATATTGATAAACCTGAGAAATTCGATATAGGAGTTGGTTTGGCTTTGCACGAAGGTTCTCACATTCTCCTATCAGATTTCGAAATTCTTCGAAACTTAGAAACTAAAATTCCAAATCATTTATTTGAATTAGCGGCTACTAAAAACTTAGGTAAGTGGCAGGTTATTGATATGGTTAAGAATTTAGATAATATCGTTGAAGATAGACGTATTGATAACTTCATTTACAAAAACGCACCTGGTTATAGAGAGTATTACTTAAAACTTTACGAACATTATTTCGGTGATAAAACGATTGAAAAAGGTTTGGAAAGTGATGATTTCAAAAAAGAGAATTGTGAATCTTATATGTTCCGATTAATTAATCTGATGAACAAAAAATCTAATTTAACTTCTCTAAAAGGTTTAAGGGAAATTTATTCCCTACTAGATTTGAAAAACATCGATAGGTTGAAAAATTCAAATGATGCATTGCTTGTAGCATTAGATATAGCAAATGTAATCTTTGCTAATATAGATGTTGTTGAATCTCAGAATAACAACTCTCAATCTAGTGGACAAGGTGAATCGGAAGAGGGTGATAATGGGCAACAACAAGATGGTGATGCAGGTGATATGAAAGGTGATGAAAATGAAACTCCTTCTTCAAATGGGCCTTCAATGAATTCAAATGCTGATGGTGGTGAAAGTATGGATAATGAATCCGATGGTGAATCTACTGAAGGTGAAAGCGATTCATCTCAAGGTAAATCGGGCAATTCTCTTTCAGATAGCACTTTGAAGAAATTAAACAAAATCATCAAACAACAAAAAGAATTTTTAGATGGTGATGTTAGAAAAAAGAAAATCACTAAATCTTTAGAGAATGAAATTTCTTCGGTAGAATCACAAGGTGCTGAGATAGTGCATGTTGGAGAAGGAATTCACAATTCAAAAGGATGTGATGTGATTGTTCTTAAAAATCTTACCAAAAAAATGTTGGAAGATGATGGGTTCGGTATGGCTTACGCATATAACGATTGGAAAACTAACAAAAAGAATTTGATGCAGGTTATTAAATCAGATGATTTTACTAAGGCTGAAATGATGGGTACAATTATGGGTAAGAAGTTACAAGTTCGTAACGAATCCCGAAACACCATCTTCAATCGCCAGAAAAATGGTAAGATTGATGGTAGAATGATTGCCACTTTGGGATTTGATAATGAGAATGTTTTCTCACAAACATTTGTAGATAAGTTTAAGAAAGCTAACATTCACTTATCAATTGATGCTAGTGGTTCTATGGGTGGTAAAAAGTGGAGAGAGACGATGATTAACGCAATTGCTCTCGCAAAAGCTACCTCAATGATTTCAAACTTAGAATTGCAAATCACATTCCGATATTCAGATAATGATTTACCAGTAATAGTTTTCGCTTACGATAGCAGAAAAGATTCTTTTCAGAAAATTAAAAGTATCTTCCCTTATCTTAGAGAATGTGGTACAACACCAGAAGGATTGACCTTTGAGGCGATTCAGAAAATGATTGTTCCGGCATCTAATGATATGGATTCATTCTTTGTAAACATTTCCGATGGAGAGCCTACTTTCTCAAATAAAAACATTCAATATGGTGGAATGGCAGCGTGTGAGCACACTAAGAAGCAGGTTAATAAGATTAAAGCAAATGGTATTGGAGTTCTTTCGTACTTCGTTTCAGATGGCGATTATTATTCTGAAGGTTCTAAAATCAAATTTAAAACAATGTATGGTGCTGATGCTAAATTTATCAACATCAACTCAATCGGTGAAGTAACCGCCGCACTTAACAAAATGTTCCTTTCTAAGTAATTGATAATCAATGGCTATAAGTCATTGATTCTCAATGAAAAAATTTTCAAAATAATTGATAAATTGCTTGGAAAATTCAGAATTATTTCGTAGTTTTACTATGTAATCAGTTTGAGAGTTAAACATAAAAATAGAGTTATGAAAAAATCAGAAAAAGTTTATGAAGCAGGTTTCACTAATGAAATCTACAAAATTGAAAAGGTTGGTAATCGATACCTTTTGGTTGATACAAATGGGCAATTTTCCAACACATTTGTTGGTTCCGTAATGAGACGTGAAGCGGGTGAAAATGGTAAGGCCATTAGGGGGTATGTGAACTCTAAGGGTAGTAATTCATTTCGACTTGTTGAAATGAAGGAGTATAATATGCTTGTAAAACCATTGAAAGAAAATGGTGAGGTTAATTTAGAGGCCTCAAATGAGCACTCCGAATTACTTCGTATCATTCACGAAGATTCAATTAAATTGAAACCAGATAATTTGATTATCAAAGATATCAAATGGAAGTATCTGATTCGTTCTGCTGTTAGAGGTAAAAACATTATGATGACGGGGCCTGCGGGTTGTGGTAAAACTATGGCTGCTAAATTCTTAGTTACCCAATTACAACGACCTGATTTCTACTTCAACTTAGGTTCTACACAAGACCCTAGAGCTACTTTGGTTGGTAATACACAATTCAACAAAGAGACAGGAACTTACTTCTCTGAATCGGCTTTCGTTAAGGCAATCAAAACTCCAAACGCAATTATCCTTTTGGATGAGTTGAGTAGAGCACACCCAGATGCTTGGAACATTTTGATGACAGTATTAGACCAAAACCAACGATACCTTCGATTGGATGAGGCTGAGGGTTCTCCGATTGTAAAGGTTGCTGAAGGTGTTACTTTCATCGCTACCGCAAACATCGGTAATGAATATACTGCGACAAGGGTGTTGGATAGAGCTATCTTAGACCGTTTTGTAACGATTGAAATGGATGTGTTGAATAGTGAAGAGGAATTCACTCTCTTAAAGAAAATGTATCCAGAAGTAAATGATGATGACCTAAAGGCTATCGGTGAGATTGCTCACAACACAAGGGAGGTGAGCCGTTCTGAGGTTGCTAAATTGAGTAATATGGTTTCAACAAGAGCATCGGTAGAGATGGCTGGATTGATTTACGATGGTTTCTCTCTGATGGAAGCCGCTGAGGTAGCTATCTTACCTTTCTTCTCCAACGATGGGGGTTTGGAAAGTGAACGAACTTATGTGAAGCAGTTGGTTCAGAAATATGTTAAAACAACCGATGAAAATCTCTTCAACGAATTGAAAGATGAAAAGGTTGAAGGTGAAGAAACTATTGTTTGGTAAAATTTTCATAACTCGGAATTGAGGGGAGAAATCCCCTCTTTTCTTATAATCCTATTTATGAATAAAACAAAAAAAGAATTAGCCTTTATACAGTTTGTAAAAGATGAATGTAAAAAATATGGAGTAAAGTGTAAGTTAAGGCCAACCAAATATGTAAAAATGGATGGCAATGTAAAATGTAGTGGATGGTTTGATGAAGAAGTGCCTGAATTAGTAGTTGCTATTAACAGAGAAGATTGGATTGAAATACTAGCACATGAATATGGACACCTAACACAATGGGTAGAGGATGTTGGTATATGGAAAGAAGCAGAGGTATCATTACCTAAAGTGTGGGGGTGGTTAGGTGGTAGTAGGGTTGTAAATATAGAAAAACATATTGGAGTTGCCAGAGATTTGGAATTAGATAATGAGAAAAGAGCAGTTAAGATAATTAAGAAATTTGATTTGAAAGTTGATTTAGAACACTATGTTAAAAAGGCAAATGCTTATGTTCAGTTTTACAATTGGATGCTTATAACAAGAAAATGGAGTAATCCTAAAAACTCACCATATAAGAATAAAAACTTAGTGAATGCAATGAGTAATAAATTCAATATGAAATATGAATACCTTACTCCCAAATTAGAAAAAATATTCCGAACCGAAAACATTTAAAATGAAAATAAACTATACAATAAAAGAAGTTAAACCAAATATCTTTGCTGTAATAGTGCCGGATGATTATCATAGACCTATGTTGTTTTGTAGGGTGCAAGAATACTATGAATCACCTAATTCAATATTTAAAGGCAAAAGTTTTGATATGTGGGATTATATTGAATGGTATAGTAGAAATCATAGAGATTCATTTACATACGCTTTTGATTGGGGTGGGTTTAATATACCATTAGAAGTTGCCTATAACTGTTATGATACTTTAACTGAAGCCTATACTCCTTATGATGAAATAATGGAGAAAATAGTATCCGATATTTACGAAATGAATGGGAATAGTTGTGATGGATATATAATTGGAGCGGGTGATTTAGATGGAGAGACATTTAGGCATGAAGTTTGTCATGGTCTTTATGCAACTAATTCATTGTATAAGGAAATGGCAGATGAAATTACTCAAATGATACCCACCAAACTTTATAATCAGTTTGTCAATAACCTAATTGAATATGGGTATAGCTTAGAAGTGATGGATGATGAGGTTCAGGCCTATCTTATGACCAATTGGGATACAACTTCAATTAGTAAAAAGACTAATCGGAAAGAAGTAGCAAAATTTAGTAAACTTTATAGGAAAACATTAGAATCATTTTTAAATTAAAAACCTCATTCATAACTCTAACTCTAACTCTAATTGAGGTTTTATGGGAGCAGAAATGCTCCCTTTTTTTTTGGTAAATTCAACTTTTTTTCGTATATTTAAAGACTAAATAAAGGTAAATTATGAAAACATTTAATGATTTAGAATTCAAAGAACATTCTCATCATTCAAAAGGAAAACAGGCCCGAATGGATTTTGAAAATGGATTCGGAGTAAGTGTAATAATCACACCTTTCAGCTATGGAGGTGATAGGGGCTTGTATGAGTTAGCCGTATTTAAAGATGGGAAAATTCATTACGATAATAAGGTTGCAAATGGCGATGTAGTTGGGTATTTAAGAGAAGAAGATGTTACCGATGCAATGAAAGTAATCCAAAAATTCTAATATGGGATATAATCAATTTAGATGGTGGACAAAGGGTAGACCTAATAAACCACTAAGAGCAGATGCTCCCCTTCTCCTTAAAATAAGAAATGGGGACTTTGATTATTGTTATATGTTTAATGAAGCCAAACATTGTAGAGAAGAGGCAGTAAAGGCATACGAGCAAACCTATAACAATTATGGGGGTACTGATGAAAAGAATAGGGTTGAGGCGAGTATGGAAGCAGGTAGAATGAAAAGAGTGAAGGCTCTTAAATTGGAGTTGGAGGCTTGGAAAGCTGAGGAAAGAATTCTTTGGAGTTTGAGAAAAGAATTGGAAAAAGAATTTGAAAAAGATTTATGGGATAAAGCAATGGAACGCCAAAGAGGTAAAGGTACACTGGAAGATTTATATATGTGGTACAAAAAGCAAGTAAAACAGGGTACTACAACATCTGAATTTGATATAAAATACCGAAGACCAAATACAAAGGGATTAGAACATCTTATTCATTAAGTTCATATTTATAGTTATGAATTTAGATGATTTAAGGTACGGTAACCCACCGTCAGTACAAATTGATAAAATAAAAAAAGATTCAGCAGGTGTACTTAAAAATGCCATTAAGTTAGGTATAGTTGATACCATACTGAATGAATACCCATTCCCATTAAATTCATCTGATGAAACTCAGGATGAACTGGAATATTTGGTAGAATTAACTAATGAAGCATCTGATAAAGATAAGGAATTTTGTAAAATAATGGAGGAAGACCATTATTCTTATTTTGCAGATTTAGGAACTAAGTTAGGTATCGAAGGATTAACTAAACAAATAGTAGATGATTGGTGTGATAAGGTTGATCCTTTAACTTTTTATCTTAAACATAAGTTTAATCGACCTCGACCATATCAGTTGGCAAATGAGTTAAAAATACCCTTATATCCGATAATTCTTACTGATGCTAATTCAGCTGCATATCCATCTGGTCATACTATGGATTTTTTAGTAATTCTTTACAACTTTGGTAAAATGAAACCTGAATTAGTGGGCCAACTATTACCAATATACAATAGTGTAAAAACAGTAAGAGAGGTAAGTGGAGTTCATTATCCATCAGACAGAAAAATCAGCGAGGAGATATTTAAACTTATAGTAGAAGCAAATTTAATATAGTTATATTTTTCACGAAACTAATTTAACATGGACGAAGGTGGCAGTAAAAAGAACAATAGAGAAATTACAGACGAAAGCGACCCGTATAGTATTGTATCGAGATTTATCTCTGATGTTAGCAATGTTTTTTCTACCTTTGGGGTACGATGCGCTATTCAAATTTATGATGGATATCACAGGCTCTTATTGGGGAGCAGACGTGGTGTTTTACTCAATTTCAGGATTTTTTTGGTTATCCTATATATTGCTTACGAAATATATAAATAAAACCAATTAACTTTGTATTTATTAAAAATAATGTTTCATTAAAAGTTATTTAAATGGAGAATCTTATTAATCGCAATGGTGAAGAAAGAACCATAGAGCGAATTGCACATGATAAAATAAGAGTTATGGGTAATTCTTATTTTGTTAGAAAATCCTCAGATAGTGGCCAATTAACAATGTTTGATTTCGAAGGAGGGCCGTGTTTAAATGTTGGCGGTAAAATCAAATTTGAAAAATTAGATTGGTATATTCATCAAATAAAAGAGGAGAATACCACCTATCCAAATTTTGCATCCGTACAACTTATTGTATCACCAATCTATTAATGTTTAATGAGAGATATAATTTGTTCAGGGTGTTCCTTTACAAACTTTGAATTCATTAATGAGGATAAAGTATTAAGGGGTATAACACCTGAAATAGATGGGGTTAATCCATTAGGTTCTTATCCAGAAGCTATCCACCGAAACTTTGGTCATAGAGTTTACAATGCTGGAATGGCAGGTAATAATATTTCCTCTTCAGTATTATCTATAATTGCTATTGCCGACAGATTAATAAAAGAGGGAAGGAAAGTTTCTGTGATATTACAGTGTACTGAATTTACCCGTCAATCATATTATATGCCTGTGAGTTTTCAGATAATGAAAAATGTTGCGGGGGATACAAACGCAGTTAGAAATAATACATATCTTTTTGATGGTAGTGAGAGTGGCTGGTTTCAATTTGGCACTTTAGGAAATACAACGAATGGCTTTTCAGAAAATCCTAATTTAACAGATATAGCTAAATCACTTAGTCATATTTTTACTATTGAAAGTGCTTATATTAATTCATTAATTCATATTTTATTATTACAGAATTATTGTAAAGTAAACGATATACCCTATAAAATATTTTGTAAAACAGAATCATTTAGTTTACCATTTTCACCAATATTTAAAATAGATTATACAAATCCTCAGAGAGAATTTGAATCTGTTTTTATTGAAAAGAAATTTCCATTCAAAAAAAGATTATCATTTGTAAATTCTGATCCTTATATTAAAAATCTATTTGGTATGTTGGATTTAGATAAATTTTGGTTTTTAGATGATGAAAATTGTAAATATGGTGGTATAACTGAATGGGTTTATCTAAAGAACATATACAGAAAAGGGCATACCGAATATACACCATTAGTTGTAGAAGATATAGATACTACACCTACTGAATATCAACCAATGTATCCTATTCAAAGGGCAATTGATAAAATAGAAAATAAAACATTTAATCCAAACGGACACCCAACTTATTTTTATTGGGATATGTTTGTAAATAAGGAAATTATAAAATGGGAAATATTATAAAGATATTACCACTTGAATTCGTAGAACATAGTCATTTAAAGTTTAGACCAATAACTGAATTTAAAGATAAAGAATGGGTTATGGGAAATAATTATTGGTTTCCTATATTAGAAAAAATATGTGATGTTCAATTTAATTTATGTGAAACTGATACAATATTATTCATAATATATAATGGTCAGGCTGAACAATTAATTGCACAACCTGAATATTTTTTTGATGTTAAGAAAAAATTGGATGAAGGTGTTTATAAAAAAGTTATTTTATTTCAAAATGAAGTGAATTGGGATACCTTTGAGAGGATATTAGATATAGAAGATTTTTTTTATGGTATTTTTAGAGATGATAATAGATTTATTTTTGTAAGAAATATTTTTAAATCGAAGTTTAACTTTACTAAAATAAATTCTCAATTTAGTTTTGGATGTTTTCCATTTCAATTATTGTATAACTATAATGAAACAGTTGAATTTGAAAACGAATTAAATTACAGGAATTCATCTAAACTCTTAAAACCATTTGAAAAAACATATCATCTTTTTTCAGCGAATTGTAATGTTAAAGAAGAAAGATTGCATTTATATCAATTTTTAGAAAAAAACAATTATTGGGATAAATCAAATGTTTCATTTTTTTTACCCCTATATAATAGAAATACAAAAAGATTTAATATTCAAGATTTCATAAATGAAAATTTTTTGTATGCAAATGTTGGTGATGGAAAGAAATTTATTTCACATTTAGGAGAAATCGATTTGGATATAAATTATTTTCCTAAAAAAATGAAATATGATAATTTTCATCAGGTTAAGAATCTAGCATTAGCAGATAGCATTGAATCGGTATTTCAACTTATATTTGAAACTCGTTATCATTCTCATTGTGGATTAGTTTTAAGTGAAAAAATATTTAAAGGATTTTTATATAAAACTCCATTTTTAGTATTTGCACAATATGGTGTTTTAAAATTATTAAAAGAATTAGGATTTAAAACATTTGATTGGTTAGTAGATGAAAGTTATGACTATGAGCCAGATGATAGAAAAAGACTTAATTTAGTGTTTGAAGAAACAAAAAAATTATTCGATACTCCTATTCATGTTTTGAATGAAAAAATCAAATTACATTCTGATGATTTTGAGTATAATCGTAAATTAGTAAATACCTTTGCTCTATCAGAAATAGATAAAATTTATAAATTATTTGATGTACAATAAAGATACATTTTGTGTTATGCCGTTTATGCACTTTTCCGTTTTTCAAGATGGGAAAGTGAAACCGTGTTGTATGGCAAGTGATTTCTTTGAAGAGAACTTTAATGATTATGTAGATTTTGAACAATTCTATAAAAACGAATCCTATAAAAAATTAAGAGAGGATTTAAAAAGTGGTGTAAAAAATAAGATGTGTGATGCCTGCTGGAAAACCGAAGATAGAGGTGGGAGAAGTTTTAGGCAAGAAAAGAATACACATTTTCAAAAACAATATGATAAATTGATAAATGGGGAATCTGATAAAAATGAATTAGTGTTTTTAGATGTAAGATTTTCTAATCAATGTAATTTTAAATGTCGAATGTGTGGAGAAAGAGATTCTACAAGTTGGTATGATGAGAGAGCTGAGTATTGGGAAAAGGAAGTTGTAGATCCTGTAAGAGAAAAACTTAAACAATGGAAATTAGACCATAGAGTATATGAACATATTGCTCCATTTAATAAAAAGAAACTTCACATTCTTAAAAATGATTTTACCAAAGAAGAGTTGGAGCATTTGGAATATGTTTATTTAGCGGGTGGAGAACCATTGTACACAAGAAAAGTATGGGATTTTATAGAAATTATACCACATCCTAAAAATGTGACCTTACAATTTCAAACAAACTTTTCACTTTTAGAATATAAAGACACTTCAATATTTAAATTCACAAAAGAATTTAAGAATGTAGTATATTCAATATCATTAGATGGATTATTTGAAACAGGAGAATTTCAGAGAACTAATTTTAAAACTGATACTTTTCTATCAAATCTTAAAAAGTTAAATGAAGAAGTTAAGAACAATCCAAATGTTAGTTATGATTTTACTTTCACCACTACAATTATAAATGTATTTCAATTTTTTGAAACTTATGATTATCTTATTGATAATGGGTATATAAATGATTACTCGAATGTTAGATTACAAATTGTGAGTTGGCCCAAACATTTAGATGCTAAGAACTTTGGGTTAGAGGTAGAAATAGAAGATTATTTTAATAGAACTGAAATAAAAGGAATAGAAAAAAATCCTTATCTATTGGGTGATATAAAAAACTATTTACTGCATATTAAGCAAGGAATTGAAGGAGATAGAGAAGAACATTTAATAAATTTAAAAAACTATTTGAATTGGTCTTCATTATATAATAATTTACCAATCCCAAAACATTTAAACAAATTTTTATAGCTATGGAACAGCGAAAGTATTTACCAACATTGGCTGAATTAATTGATAGGTTGAGTATCATTCAGTTAAAAGAAGTTTTTATTACTCAGCATAAAGAGGAATACGCAAAAGAAATTGCGGATATTGTACATGATATTAATCTATGTTTAAAAGAGAGCAAGGAAGAACTTACTGGAGAAACAATTAGAGCAATTGTAGTGCTATCACAGATGAACTTACATATCTGGTCTAATGAAACAAATGTAAGAAATGGAACTGAAGGGCCTAATAAACTCGCACTTACACATGGATTAAATGGAATCCGAAATACTGCTAAGAATAAAATACAAGAAGTTGTGGGCGGTAGAAAGGATTATAAGATTGATTGTTTAGCGGCTGAATTTAAAGACTGGGAAATCAGTTGGTAAAATATATATCATTATGAGAATTTTAGTTATAGGAGATAGTTGTACCGATATATTTGTTTATGGAAATGCAACACGTTTATGTCCAGAAGCACCTGCGCCAGTTTTTGAGCCATCAAGAACTGTTACGAATGATGGTATGGCAGGAAATGTAAGAGCAAATTTGGAATCGCTGGGTGCTAAAGTAGAGCTAATTACTAATAAAGAGCAGATTACCAAAACCCGTTATGTAGATATAAAATCAAATCAATTGTTTATCAGAGTTGATACATTGGATAAAGTTAAATCTGCATTTGATATTAATAGAGTAAATTGGGATGTTGATGCAGTGGTAGTATCTGATTACGATAAAGGATTCATAACTGAAAATGACATACATCTTATTAGTGGCAGACATCCACTTACATTTATTGACACAAAAAAACCAATAAACTTACAAACATTTTCGGATTACACTTACATTAAAATGAATGAATTTGAATGGGAGTTATGTGAAAAGAAGGGCGCGAGGTATAGTGATTGGGCAGACAAACTTATCATAACGATGAGCGAAAGAGGTTGTTTATATCAGAATGAAGTATTCCCTGTCAATAGGGATATTGAAGTAAGAGATTTAAGTGGAGCAGGTGATACCTTTATGGCATCATTGGTATATAAATTTGTGGAATCAAAGGATTTAAGAGAATCAATAAAATTTGCTAACGAGTGTGCAACTAAGGTTGTTCAAAAAAGAGGGGTAACAACAATATGAGTCAAATAGATTTTTTTGGTTGTAGCTTTACTGAAGCTCCAGCTTTCAGCAATGTTCCGTTAATCGGTGAATTCGATATTTTAAAATATGCGATGCATTGTCAATCAACTAAACCTGTAAGTAATTTTTTAGAATACGATTTATTGTATAATTCAATAGATGATTATCATATTAATAATTTCGCAGGTGGAAGTTTTGGTAATCATGTAATTAAAGAGGTTATCAAAAATCGAATTAAAGTTTTAGATAAAAGCAAAAAGAATATAGCAATCGTTCAATTAAGTGCATTTCTTAGAAATCCAGCGAGTTTTGAAAATATATTTGAAAATCAACATTCTGCAATAAGAAAATTTGTTAAACAATATCCAAATTGGTTTGATATAAATCCTCAGAGTGTAAGAGCTGATTACTTTGTTGATTTTGATATGGAAACCTTTTATGAAACACATATCAAAAATTTAGAAGAGATAGTAGATATTTTAACAGAAAATTATTTTGATTTTTATATTCATTTTGGGTGGGATGTCACTACAAATGATTTTCAGAGATTTTTTGAGAAAAGTGATAAATTAAAGGTAATTGGCAAGTGGGATTATGAATTTAGACTAGAATCAACTGCTTATTTTGAGAATCAGAATAACTACAATCGTCTCAATAAAAAGTTAAAAGGTAATTATGGAGGAATGCTGGAATATTCGGCTAATAAATTAGAGGATAAACTTCGATATGTTCATATTAGACAGGATCATCACCCATCTTATTTTTCTAACAAAATTTTTTATATAGAAATTATTAGACCTTTTATTCTTAATATTCTAAAATTAAATAAAAATTATTTTGAATTAGATGAGGTTCTAAAATTTGAGAATTTTTTAGCTGAACTATTACCTAAAAAGGAAAGTGTTGATGGTAGAATTTATGGTGAAATGCAAACTGAAATAGTAAAATTTATAAGAAGTTCTATATTAAAAGAAAATGAATGAAAAATTTAGTATTTTACAAATATGCTCCCAATCATATTGATAAATTGGAATTTGATGATTTTCATTTAAATTCTATACATCAACCGGAAAGAGAGTTTTTTAAAGCAAGGCGAGACTATTTTTATTCATTTTTAGATGAGTATAATATAATCGAAAATGAATCGGATATAAGTGAATTAAATGATTTTTATTTAATTATTGGATTCGATGATTCATTCAGACAATTATTTTCTCTTCCTAAAAGAAATGACTTCAATCAATTGATATCTCAAAATAAAGATAAGATTAAAAAGATTATTTTCTGGGAGATGGATACTGATTGGACAAATTACACTTTATCAGAATATCTTAAAAATAGGGCAGAATTTAATAAGTATTTTGAATCAAACAAAATTAAATATAAAATATTTTCAACTGTTTTAGCATTTAAGTATGATAGAGATGTTGGGTATTTCGCTGCACAAAATGCTATGACAATTGAAAAGTTGGATGGTGAATTATTGAAAAACGATTATTTTGAAGCCAACTACTCAAAACCAAAAACCAAATACTTTTATTCAGCAGCTAATAGCATAAATACAGATAGATTACACTATTATAAATTTATTGATGATAATAATTTATGGGATAAAAATAATCTTGCTTTTTTCTCAACATATAGAAATAATGAATTGGGGCAAGGATTTAATTATTCACAAATTGTATATGATTATAATAGAGGCAAAGGTGGTTTAATGGAAATAGATGATTCATTTATTTTTAAACCTAAACCTTTTAATGATGAAGAATTTAAGACAATGGAGTACTCTCTCCTTACAAACTTAAATCGATACAGTGATACTCTATTTGAAATGGTATTTGAAACTATGTACGAAGCATGTGAAGCACAAATAATTCAAACATCGGAGAAAGTATTAAAACCTTTGATACAAAAAAAACCATTTCTCACATTTTCATATTATGGTATCTTATCTGAACTAAAGAGATTGGGATTTAAAACATTCGATTTTATCTTCTCAGAAGATTATGATTCGATAACTGATCATAATACTAGATTATATTACATATTAGATGAATATAAAGAAATATGTAATAGAGATATAAAAGGTTTGGAAGAAATTGTAAAAGAGAATTACGATATTTTAGACCATAATTATAATAATATTCTTAAATTGCTTAAAAAGTTTAAAGCCGATTTTATAAAAGAAATAGAAAATGAATAAAATACTTTTTTTGGGTGATAGTTTTACTTGGGGACAGGGATTGTATTTTTATAAATGGAAGGAAGAGGGTAGAGCACTGCCAGCAAATGTTGGTGGCATGTTTCCTAGTCATTCAGATTTAATCAAATCAGATGATTTGGAATACAAAGATAGACTTTCTTTTACCGGTTTAGTATCATCCCATTATAATTTGGCATCGATTAAAAGAGTTGAAAATGGAGGCAGTAATACTGAAATTTTATTAGATACAATAAGCCTAATAGATAAACATAATAATTCAATAGATAAATTAGTATTCCAATTTACTACAATTAGTAGATATCAATTTAGGGATTTAAATATATCAGATGAAGATGCTTTAAATCCATCTTTTTCTTCAATGTTTGAGCAAAGATGTTTTAATTTTTATAAATATGTTGATTACACATTAAATTACTACTCTAAGTTATATAATTTTGATTATTGTTATATGGATTGGCTGGGTGATTTCTATAAATTCAGTCCACATAAATTTGTAAAATATGGTCATGGTTCAACCTATCATTATTATTTTGACAAATTATTGGAAGAATATAAAATTGATATAGATATAAAAGGTCATAAAATAATTGATTTACATTTAAATAAAGATGCACAGCAAATTTTATCATCTGGAATTATCTCATTATTCTCAGAACAATAAATTTATTATTTTTATAGGTGATAGCTATACATGGGGACAAGGTTTGTATTTACCCAAATGGTTTGAAGAAAGACCGGAAATATTTCATCATTTCTATGAGACTACTAAGGGATGGGATGCTCATCTAAACTGGGTTCAACAAGAACCTTTTTTTACAATTGAAGATAATAAATTTAAAAATAGTCTTTCTTTTACAAATTTAGTCGCTAATAAATTGGACAGAAGTTGCTATAAATCAAAGGGTAACGGGGGTAACAACTCTAATAACTTAATTTACTTATCTAATTTTAATTCAGATAATTTTCCTCACAAGGATGTAATAATTATTTTTCAATTTAGCTCAGTTGGTAGAGAAGACTTAGAATTAAATGATGAGGAGGCAAATAAATTAATGTCTAATAACTTTACAATTGATGATGTGCTTAGGGATAAGTTTCAATCACTCTTTAATAGAATAGATAATAAATTAAAGGATTTAGAAATTGAATTAGGGTGGAAATATTACTATATGGATTGGTTAGGAGATTTTTATGATTTTCGGCCAGATAAATTTATAAAATTTGCGGGAGGTAGGGCGAAATGTATAGATGCGCTCACTCATAATTTTCATATTAAAATTCAATATAGGGATAGAACATTCTATGATTATCACCTTAATAGTGAAGGTAATATATTAGTTGCAGATAGTATAATAAAACACATAGAAAAAGATTTGGAAAAATCGTAAATAATTCGTATATTTGGGGTATGAAACCATCATATATCGGATTTGAGATAAATGTATATAAGTGGAAGAGTGATGTAGATTATCGGAGCCAACCACATTTATATGAGATTGGAAGGGGGCAGCAGGGGGTATTGGTATGTGAACCATATAAAAGTGAATTGTATCCTCTATGGAGGTTTAAAACCCCTCAAATTGCTCTTAAATCGGCAGAGAGGATATGGAATAAGTTTTTGGGATATTTAGAAGAGGAGGATTTTGTAGGAGCGGATATGGCTAAAAAGTATCTTCACATGGGGTTTACCAGAGGAAGGAGATATGCTAACCATAAGAGTGGTAAGAAATGGAGTAAAGAGAATGGAGAATGGAGGGTATTACCACAGGAGGTGGATTGGGATAGTTCGGAAAAGGCGGAGGCTGCTAAAGTGTTTTATGAATATTGGGTTAAAGCAAGAACAAACAAAAAGTATATAGAACTTAAAGAATCATTTATTAAAAACAAAAAAAATGAAAGAATGGATAGCTAAATATCAAAAGGCCATTGTTGGAACAGGAGCTGTTTCAGTATTATTGATATGTTATTTGCAACAAAGAGAAATGGCAGGTTTGAGAAATGAACTAAACGAATTGAGATATCTGAGTGGAGGTGATATTGTAAAAGCTCAATATATTGATTCATTGCAAACCGTAAACGATAGTTTGAAAAGTGATAATTTTAATTTGAATACTATTATAGGTAGATACGAACTCACATTGGAAAATCTGAAAGAAGAAAATCCAGATGCAGGTAAACAATTTGAAAACTTTTTTTATACACAAACAGAATAGAGTTATGAGCAATTTTTTTAAAAAATTAGAGAAGTGGTTTGATATCTACTTAGTTTATTTTCTTTATAATGGTAATAAGCAACATCGATATTACGATTATCTTAGAAACAAATACGGAGAAGATTTATGAGAAATGAAAAAATGTATCTTTATTTAGATGATGTAAGGATACCAACTGAGGGTAATTGGGAAGTAGTTAGAAATTATGATGAATTTGTAGCTCATGTTAAATTAAATGGTTTGGAAAATTACGAAGTGATTTCATTGGATCATGATTTAGGAGAAAGTGCGATGCAAGAGTATTATACGAATGTGAAACCGCATTACGAATTGGATTACAAAAGAATTGATGAAAAAACTGGTATGGATTGTGCCCGTTTTTTAGTAGCTGAAAGTGTAACAAAAAGCATACCGTTACCACAGATCTATGTACATTCTGCTAATCCAATCGGAACTCATAATATACTAGGATACATCAACAATTATTTCAGAAATCAAAGATTACCTGAAACTTGTGTGAAGGTAAATATCGCTCACACCTATACTGAATTCCTTAGTGAAGAAGAAAGAAGAGCGAGATATAAAATAATGAAAGGAGAATAAATGGCCACAAAACCAAAGCCAAAGCCAGGTGAATTTTACATCGGAGATGGCTCACATCTAACCGTTAAAACAAGTACAATTGTTTCTATGCATGATTACCTAAGAATTATGAAAGGTGAGAATGATGGGATTACTCTCAATATAGAAATAAAAGCGGATTTTGACAAAATTCCATCAGAATATCACCAGACATTTATGCAAATGATGACAGTGAGATATGGTGGGATAGTAAACCTTTGGGATAATAAACATCCATTTGCCAAACCAATTCCTAAAAAGAAATGGTGGCAATTTTGGAAAATATAGTAATTGATATTTAATAGTAAACAAACTATATGAAACATTTACTATTAATTTCGTTATTATTTATCTTAACTTTCGTAGGTTATTCGCAAGATGTAAGAATTAAAAACAATGTGTTCGAAACTCTTTACTCTCAATCATTAGAGCAACCACTTTGGATAAGATATCGTTCTACAAACCGACCCACAAATGTGAATAGAGGTACTATGGATTTCTATAAAGAACCGAATGTAAAAACATCTGATGGTGATGATTATGTTAAGAACATTTATGATAAAGGGCATGGTGCACCAGCAGCTTCATTCTCTGATAATATGGAGAACTTAAAGCAAACATTCTCTTATTTAAATTGTATCCTACAAGACCAATATCTTAATAGAGGTGAGTGGAGATTGTTAGAGGAACAGGAAAGAAGATGGGATGATACTGAGAATTTAACTGTATTGATTACACTTCATTTTGATAATCCAGTTAAGAGAATTCCTACAAATGCTGCTATACCATCACATTTAGAAAAACATATTTACTTTGAAGGTCAAAAAAAATGGAGATGTTTTGTATTTCTAAATGAAAGACCAAAATTCAAATGGGAGCAATTGGAAAAATTATGTGAACCAAATGAGCATACTAAATAATGGCATATAGTCAAAAAGTGATTGGGCACTATGAAAACCCAAAGAATGTTGGAACATTAGATAAGAGTAAACCGAATGTTGGAACTGGATTGGTTGGAGCACCTGAATGCGGTGATGTAATGAGATTACAAATTGAAGTAAATGATGGCATCATTACTGATGCTAAATTCAAGACCTTTGGATGTGGTTCGGCAATTGCAGCCTCTTCATTAGCAACCGAATGGCTAAAAGGTAAATCAATCGATGAGGCGCTTACAATCGATAATATGGATTTGGTTGAAGAATTAGCCTTACCACCTGTAAAAATACATTGTAGTGTTTTGGCGGAGGATGCGATTAAATCGGCGATAAACGATTATAGACTTAAACAAGGATTAGAACAATTAAATTTTGAATAATGATTACAGTTACAGAAACAGCATCTAAGAAAGTTAAATCATTAATTGAAGAAAGTGGAAATAAAACACCATATTTAAGAGTTGCTGTAAAAGGCGGTGGATGTAGTGGATTATCTTATGACCTTTCATTCGATGATGATATGAAACCATCTGACATGATGTTTGAAGATAGAGAAGTGAAAATTTTAGTAGACAATAAATCGTTACTATACCTATTTGGTACTGAATTAAATTTTTCAGATGGTTTAAATGGTAAAGGATTTGAATTTAGAAACCCTAATGCAACTAGAACTTGTGGTTGCGGTGAATCGTTTTCGTTATAATGAAAAATTTCTCTCAAATTTATGTTAATGGTAGTAGTTTAAGTTGTGGAGGTTCACTTCACTTTAAATCTACTGCATGGAGGTTTTATACAACTGAACAGGAAGTTAAAAGTTGGAAGAATTCAAAAGATGTTTCCTATGGAAATGTTTTGGGTAAAATGCTTGGTATAAATGTAGTGAATGAAGCAAAAGAAGGTGGGGGATTAGATAGACTAATACGAAAAACCTATGATTTTATATCTACATCTACATTGGAAGAATTATCTGAAACTCTATTCGTTTTTGATATACCATTACAACCTGCAAGATTTGAAGTATATAGTAGAAAACATAATGATTGGTTCACCGTTGCGGTTTCATATAAAGGAGGGGAAAACCCAAATGAATATTCACCAATTGAAGTGAGTAGAAATACTACGAAGTGGTTATCAAATTTATCTTTTAGTAGAGGTTGGGGGGATTCAAATATAATATTATCATTGGATGAACTTAAAGAACATGATGATTTACTTAATAAAATTGTGGATAATTATCATGATTATGAAATCCAAGCAAACAGATTGTTAAGGGAACTTACGATGTTCTATTGCTTTTTAGATAAAATGAAAATAAATTATTTTAGAGATAATAATGAAACTATATTTGCAGGTTCTATAAATTTTGCGAAAAGGAATGGGACTAATGAATTAATTAAAAAATTAAAGTTATTTGAAACTTCTAATGAAAATGTGATAGGGTGCCCGACAATTTGGAATTTATCCGAAAAAAAGAAATGGAGAATTTGTGATGAAACACCAATAGAAGATGCACATTTAGGTTACTTTGGTAATAAAAAATATGCCGAATATTTATATGAAAAACTAAAATAATGGCACTAACTAAAAGAGAAAGAGCGGCTAAGAACCGTAAAAGAATCGCAAAAGCAAGTATAAAAGCACAACAAAGAAAAGGGAACTATAAAAAGAAAACATAAACGAATTGCATGCCATGCGACCCTTGCACCCATAAAACCCTCTAATTATTTAGGGGGTTTTTATTTGGAAATCTCCCAAATTTTTCGTATATTTGTATTACTAAATTTATTTTTATGAGTAGATGGCCAGAGAAACTGCCTGAGAAGCGTAAAAAGTTTGAAGTGACATATAAAGATGCTGATGGAGTAGAATCGGTTTGGAAATATGATTTGAATAAGTTTCCAAATGGGCCTATTTCAGTAGAAAATAAGTTTCCACCTCACTATGAAAAGGCATTAAAAAAACAACAAAAAGAAGCCAAATTGGAAAAGAAGAAATCAACATTGGAATTGGCTAAAGAAGGAAAATTAGGGACTGGTAAAAAATTTTGGTAAACTCATAAATTTTTAGTATATTTAGTAAATTATTTTGTATGAAGGGATTTATTTTGGTATTTATTTTGTTGTGGATATGGGTTGGTTATGAATTTTGGAGAGCACCACTGTTAGAAGAAACAGATGATGGTAAATTAATTACAAAAAGACCCGCAAGAAAACTATCTGATTTATTTAAAAAGAAGTGATGGATATTAAAATTACGGATTCTTTTACAAAATCCATAAAAACATTGATTTGGCATCAACATTGGCTGTATCGAACTTATGCTATATTTCGATATGAAATACCATTATTCATAAAAAATATATGGAGATTTAGAAAGGAATTGTGGAATCACCAATGGTGGGATTATCGATATACACTTAATATGTTAGAAAAATCACTAACTATTATGGAAGAAGGAATGAGTGTAAAGGGCTGGGAAATCAGAGAGACGAGAGAGCCTAAAGTAAAAGCAATGAGAAGAGCACTAGAATTGCTTCGAAATAATAGGGAAGATAACTATATCGAAAGAGCTGAAGCAGAATTGGGACAATTAACTGAATGGGATTGGGAAGTTGATGAAAATGGTACATTAGTAAATAGAGATACACCAGAACAAAAGGCACATAATAAAGTTGTTTTTAAAAGAGCGGATGAATTACAAGAAAAAGAGTGGAAAGAACTATGGGAAATAATCAAAGGAAGTAAATACTCAAAAAGTTATGATGATAAATTTGACGGAACTGATATGAGGGGTTGGTGGGATTAAACAAAAAATAAATGAAACAAAATTACAAAAAACAATTATTAGCAGTAATAACCTCAATTATATTTTGGATATTATGTTTTATGAGCACGACGGTGCAGGCACAGAGATTACCATCGATAGATAGTTTTCCTGTTTTAACTTCAGATACTACACTAAATAATTTTATTTATCATTGGTTAGGTAAACCATACAAGTTAGGTGGTACAACTGAGAGAGGAATAGATTGTTCCCAATTTAATAAACGATTATATAAAGATGTTTATAATCTAAATTTACAAAATGTTTGCTATAAACAATATATTCAAACTCAAAGAATAAAAAGGGATAGTTTGATTGTAGGAGATTTAGTATTTTTTAGAAGCACTCAATCTCCTTCTGGTTGGCATTGTGGAACTTATATTGGAGAAACAATGTTCGTTCACTCCGCAAATAAGTTTGAAGGAGTTAAGATTAGTTCACTATTAGAACCAAGATATAAAAAGGCATATAGGGGTGCCGGAAGAATTAAATAATATGGGAATGGTTATATCAATAATTGCGATTGTATTGATTTCGGCTCTAATAGCTTGGAGATGGGTAGTGGGTATAGATTATATGCACAAAAATCATCCTGATTATAAAGGAGAAGATTTCCTTAATTGGGGAGATGATAAGGAAGAAAATGATAACGATAAAAATCAAATAATGTAATATGAAAAAATCAATTATCTTAGATTACAAAGAGTACAATTGTACCGATGAAACAATTCCTTTGATGAACGATGAGGTTATTTTTGAAATCGTAGACAAAAAGGGTAGAATGACTTATGTTATTGCTAATCCTATGGATTTATTAGGAGAATGTATAAGTAAAGTATGGACTATTGAATCGGTAACCGACCTTTCCGATACCATCTTTCCTGATGAAATGGTTTATGATGATGAATACTACAAATCAACTTACTTCCCAACAAAGGAGGAAGAAGAAGCAGCAAACAAACTTTTTAATGAAAACAGAGAACAAGATGGAAGATAACAATTTTTACCCATTAGAGGTTTTGCAAAAAGCAGAATCAGTATTAATGCAACGAATTCGTAAAATGAAAGATGGAGAACCTAAATGGGCTGCATCGCAAAGATTAAGAGAGGTAAGGGATGTGATGGTTGTAGTTAAAAAGCAATTTATAAAAACCATCGAAGAGTAATCCTTTCTATATTATTTTATATTTATAGAAAAGATATTAGAATGGCTTTACTTAAAGAATTTAAAGATATAGTTGATGAAGTTGCTTTTATAGAAGCACAACTATTAGAGCAATTAGTTTTGGAGGGAGTAGATGATCCAGGCATCCTTAAATGTATTTTTATGGCAGGTGGCCCTGGATCAGGTAAATCATTTGTTGCACAAGAGATATTTGGTATAGATAAGAATCTTAAATCATCGGTAGCTTCATCTGGTCTTAAAGTTGTAAACTCCGATCCTGCATTTGAAGCTCAACTGAAAAAGCACGGCATCAATCCAAAAGATTTAGCTAAAATAGAAAAGGAAGAGCCTGAATTATGGGATTTTATTACAAAAAATCCAACTGGGCCGAGAGAAACTGCAAAAAGACAGGTTGCTAAATTTAAAGAGTTTTATGAAGCAGGGAGATTGGGAATGATTATTGATGGAACTGGTGATAATTTTGAAAAAGTAGCGAGACAAAAGAAAGAAGCAGAAGCATTGGGATATGATACCTATATGGTATTTGTTAATACATCTTTGGAAGTAGCATTAATTAGAAATTCAGAAAGAGGTAGAACTTTAGGTGAAGAATTAGTGACACAAAGTTGGAAAGAATGTCAAGAAAACTTAGGTAAATTTCAACAATTATTCGGTGGTTCAACATTCTTAATTGTAGATAATACTGAATACAAAAAAGGAAATTATACATTTAAACATAAGAAGACAGGAAAAACTATTGCGGCTGCAAAACCATTGCAACCAGAGGTAAGAAAGGCGGTTGATACATTTATGAGAAAACCAGTTTATAATCCTATCGGAAAAAAATGGATTGAAACTGCCAAAAAATTAAAATCCTTAAATGTTATTTAATGTATAAATTAAAATCCCTTTTAGAATCATTACATTTTCCTTTATGGATTATTAAGGATTTTGCCTGGTTCTTAGGTTGGGGTTGGGTTAGTTTATTATTTGCAATTCCTACTATTCTAATAACATTAATTTTAATAGGATATTCATCTGAAACTAAAAGAATTGAAAATATAGTATTAGGATGTTGGTTAAGTGCAAACACATTTTGGATGAGTTCTGAATTGTTTGGGGTTAATACTGAATGGGTTGCTATCCTATTATTTACAATTGGATTGGGGTTATCACTTAAAATATTACCAAAAATCATTAGGAAATATCTAAATGATTGATTATCAATAACTTAATTTTTTAAAATATTTATCAAAAGACTTGGAAATTCCAAGTCTTTTTTTTATCTTTACTATGTAATAAAAAATGAGAGTTATGACAATTAGAGAATTTTATTTGAGCAACTACCCAACTGATGAATTAGGTGTAGAAATTAATGAAAATGCTACTTTTGTTGGGTTGATTACCGAATTGTTTGGTGGACATGATGTTTACAAATATATTGGTGTTGGTGATAGTATTATCAGAGAAAGATGTTTTGAAGAATTGGCAAAACAACTAAACAAACCTTATGATTTTGTATATGATATGTGGTTAAACTCTTAAAATATAAACTATGAACGCTATTCAACTTCCAGATTCGTTTGTTAAAGGTTTGATTTGTAAAGTTCACGTTTCCCTTAATGGTAAAAAGGGAACTAAGGAATTAAAAGTATGTAGTGTTAAAGCTCGTTCAATTACTTTTATAGAAGTTGATAGAGCTAACCGCCAAAACATTTTTCGTAAAGTAGACCGTAAGGATGTTGTAGAATTCAGACCTACGGCTATTTGTGAAATTACAGTTAGAGATGGTATCTTACCTGTAAAGTGGGAAAGTGCGTGGGATACTATCGGACAACCAACAACGCCGTTTCCACATAAGCCAGGCTATGGTAGAATAACTTTTAGTAATCATTCCAAAGGTTGGGCTCCGAAGTTACCTTCAACAACAAATTCAGCAGCTGGGTTTCCAATGGTATAACTGATTGATTATCAATAAAAAATTTTGAAAGAAATATTCAAAAATGCTTGGAAAATCCAAATTTATTTACTACCTTTATTATGTAATCAAAAGAGATAAGTTATGAGCCTTCCATTTAATTTAGCTAGAGTTCACGAACATTCATCCTTAATTGAAGGATATGATGTAATTAGAAACGCTTTCCCTGTTAGGGGTAAGTATGTTGATAGGGTAATCACCTATTCCGAAGCAGTATTCTCCTCTTTGGAAGATGTTGCAGAAGATTATGAAGATTGGCCAGAAGATCAAGGATTTGGTTCATCGGATATGACCTATGTTCGCAAATCGTTCATCGATAATATGATTCGTTTGGCTAACCTTAGTGGTTATTATCAAACCGATTTCAAACCTTATTTGAAGGTAGTAGAGTATTCAGAAGTTGATAAAGAAGAATACGATTTGCGTAGAGAACAAGGAATTTAATTTAAAATATGGAGATATGTTATACGATGTTTATGATGTTGAAGTTTTAGCTGATAGGCTTGAAGAAGAAATGGAAGTGATTAACGAAATGAATAAACTTATGGATATTAGAGAACAATGTAGAGAAAGAGCGATTGAATTCGCTAAAGAGTGGGGATACGAAGAAGTAAGTTCCCATATTTTGGATATAATGGTTTCCATTATGTGTACAAGAGATAAATCCTCTTATGCAGGTGGTGGATTTGTTGAAGCAGTTGTGGCGAACAACCTGTATTTGGCAATGAATAGGGCTGATAGTGAATGTAGAAACAACATCTTCTTATTGACGATGTGTAATATGAATTGTTATGTTTAACGAAAAGGTATTTTGGAAAGAAGATTTCACGGATGGAGAAGCCAAAGGTGGATTCTTTGTTAGAGCTGTTGATTTAAAGAAATTCTTAGAATCAGTTGAAGATGCAGAGCATGGAGGTGAAGTTGTAGGATTAAGGTTCAGTGATAATAATTTAGAAATAATTGTAAAACCTAAAAATTAAAGTTATGGGATTAGACATGTATTTGTACAAAAAGAATTTTATTTGGAGTGGTGATTGGATTAAACCCGAATTGAAGCAAGAAGTAATTGTTAAGAAAGGCGGGGAAGTTGATACTTCATTTAAATCAGAAAAGATTAAGTATGTAATTGAAGAAGCGGGGTATTGGAGAAAAGCTAATCAAATTCATCAATGGTTTGTAGATAATGTTCAGCAGGGAGAAGATGATTGTGGTAATTACTATGTGAGTAGAGAGCAATTGGAATCTTTGTTGGATATATGTAAAAAGATTGATGCTGATAATTCACTCGCAGAATCTTTGTTACCAACACAAAGTGGATTCTTTTTCGGTGATACTGATTATAGTGAATACTATTATGAAGATATTAAAAATACAATTGAAATCTTAGAGAATTGTTTATCTGATGAGAGTGCCGATGATTTCGAATATCATTCAAGTTGGTAAACTATAATTTATGAAAAAACTTTTATTTTTATTTTCATCGGTTTTATTATTTTCTTGTCAAAAAGATGATATTGAACCGATGATAATCACTCCTAAAATTGAAACCATACCGCCTAAATCAATAGAGTATAGATATGATACTCTTACATCAAATGAAATCAGAGGGTTATCAGATAGGTGGCATAACTATCATGGTAAAGGATTGGCTACTTATGCTGATTTAAATAATGATGGTGAAGAAGATGTAATTTATATTGATGAGGGGATTTTTATCAGAACATATAAAAATGGTGCATATCAATCTCAAAAAATAGAAGGAGTTTCTTTTATATTTGCGCGCTCGGTTATACCTTTTGATGCAAACGGTGACCGATATATTGATTTTGTTGTTTTAGCTCATAACGATGAAAGGATACAACCTAATCCTGGTGAAGTTCCATATCTTTTTATGAACAATGAAGGAAAGGGATTTACGCCAATTAAAATGAATGTTAAACAAGATTTTTGGCATTTAGGAACTGCTGGAGATTTAGATGGAGATAGGGATAATGATTTAGTTATATGTACTGCAGGCTCAGTAACCTATCTCAGAAATGATGGTGGTAAATTTGTTGAAATACCAAATGTTGTACCAGAATCGTATAAGGTTTCTCATTATGTTGGAGCTTTGATTGATGATTTTAATGAAGATGGATTCAATGATTTACTTTTCTATGGGCATGAATATGCAATTTTTGAGGATAAAAATCAAATAGCAAAAACTAGGATATTATTTGGAAACAAAGCTGGTATTTTCAATGAAGATTACTCTATTACAATTAAAGAAGAAAAAGATGGGTTCGGAGTTATTATAGATGCCGTATCTTTTGATTTAAATAAAGATGGTAATAAAGAAATAATTTTGATAAGAACTGGAGACCCAATATACTATAAATTTTATATAGGTTATAAAGTTCAAATATTAAACTTAAATGTTGATGTTACATCTAAATTCATAGACAATTCTTATTCACCAAATGAAGGTTGGATTTGTTCAATTAAATTGGTAGATGTGAATAAAGATGGGAAAAAAGACATAATTGAGTGGGATAAAAGGCGGGAAAAATATTTTTTACAAAAATAATGTTTTGTAAATTTTTGTTATATATATGTATATAGAGTTTACTTAGATGCTTGAAAAATTAAGTTTGAGTTTGTTAATTTTTCTGAATAGTGCCTCAGTAAGTTTAGACCCTAAACTTATTAATGAAAAGGCAACTATAAAAAAAATAGAAAAAGAGATTAAAGATTACAATCGAAAGATTGAGTGGATTGAAATTATCGATGAAGATTTTGCATCCAAACACGTCAGAATCGATAAGATTAAAAAGAAAATTGAAAATCTTGATAAAGAAATTATTAAGATAAGAAAAGTTTCTGAATTAAAATCAAAGTGGGCTAGAGAGGATTCTCTTAGTTCACAAAGTAAATGAAAAAAAAAGTTCTTTTATTAGCCGTATTCCTTTTGGGAGTGAAAGGTATGGCAAATGGGCAAGAGATATTTGCCTCAGCGACAAATAAAGCTGTCGATGGTTATTTGACATTAGGGTATATTAAAAATGGTTGGGGAGTATTTATCGGAAGTAGATATAACGATAGATATTTAGTATCACCGAAAACTGGAACTATTTCAGACCAAATGAAGTATGGTATTATTAAAACCATAGCTGAAGATAAGTGGATGGCTGGAGCAGGTGTTCAACCAACAAATGATGGGCATAAGTTAAATGCCTTTATAGGATACAATCCACTTAAATCAAAAGATTTAAAGTTATGGATGATTGGGAATATCGTTGGAGATACTTTCACACCAGGATTAGGATTATCCTATAAATTAAAATAAAAAATATTTGGAAGTCTGAAAAAACTTTCCTATATTTGTAAAAGTTCTTTAACATACATCGCGTGGTAGTAGCAGCGGTAGCTCGTCAGGCTCATAACCTGAAGGTCGGTGGTTCGATTCCACCCCACGCAACAAAATAAAAAAATTTACAAAAATACTTGGAAATTAGAAATAACTTCCGTATATTTGTAATAACAAAATGAGATAGTGGTTGAAGCCAACATCTAATAAAACCGAATGTGTGACCAACTCAGTTGGGACTAAAGCCGGATACCACTATCGAAATTTTGAAATACAAAAAAAGTTTTGTATATTTAAAATAAGTTTGAAGCTTATAGGTGATGAAAGATACTCGGCTAACAAACAATAAAGTTCTTTAAATTATTGCAAAATCCATAAGAAATCTTCGTGATTTGAAATGGATGGCCGCCTATGGTCGTTAAATAAACTTGGAAACAAGGATAAAGTGAATCAACTTGGTTTAGTTGATTTGCGGTTCATAAATTGTTAATTTATGAGCTTGAGTAGGCAAGTGAGATATCAGTTTTTCTTAGTATGTGAGGGTAACACTTTAGCAGAGGAGAAAGATTGACTGGGTCTTTGCAGAGATTCGGTTGAGTTCGGAAGAACAATAAGAATAACTCATAGAACTTTTGCAAGAGGTAGGGAACTAATCCCTCCCTATAATTGCGATGTTCAATATTAGAGTTTACTTAACACCAAATTGGGGAAACCCTTTAAGGTAAGATAATGTACGAGTGGTGTCGTTATTATCCTTTTATAGTGTGTACCAGCACCTATAAATGAAGTTGACTTAAAATATGACGATAGGGATATCGTATCGGGTAGTTTAGTATTTTGTGGTTCAAAAGGCTACGAAGCTAGTGGTAAACCACTACCTGAATCTTCTGCAAACCAATACTTTATTTGCAATTATTAGATTTGCAAAAATCAATATAAACAAATCAAGAAAAAGTGTTTACCAGTTCGAAGCGAAAGATGTCTACATAGTAATGAGTTGTTCATTGCCATCAAACCCCTCAAAGGAATGGTGAATCTTTCGAAAAACTTCTAACACCGCAAGTGTGAATCTGCTCGGCAGGGTAGAAGAAGGGGAGTAAAAAGAGAGTAGTTTCGGACTCAAAGAGTGGTTATACTTTACTAACCGACATTGATTGTTACTTCTCAAAAGGAAGTGGAAACAAAGGGAACAGATAATCCTTTAAAAGACAATCGCAATAGAGGTGTATTCTCAGCCTTATCTTTTTTTTACAATTTTATTATACTTATATCTAATAATGAAAACTTTGACATTACATACGACGTGTTATCAACCGATGCTTGAAAGAGTGTGGGCAGGCATTAGTGTGTTTAATAATTCAATTAAGGATTATAATTTGTCAGGGTATTCAGAAGTAGTGTAACAACTACAATTTTTGAAATTATTTTTAAACCCTGACTTTGAAAAAAGTTGGGGTTTTTTGTTTTGGTGATATAGCTCAGCTGGTAGCAGCAATTGACTGTTAATCAATAGGTCGTAGGTTCGAATCCTTCTATCACCGCCAGATAAGTTCTTTGACATTGTGGGAAAACTAGGAGATTAGCTCAGTTGGTTAGAGCATTTGGTTTACATCCAAAGGGTCATAGGTTCGAATCCTATATCTCCTACAATTTATGCCTGTATCGCATAGCGGCAATTGCAACTGACTGTAAATCAGTTCTCTTTGGAGTTCGGTGGTTCGAGTCCATCTGCAGGCACAATTGGAATTTTGGTATAGCTGGTGCGTACGCTGGTCTGAAAAACCAGAGGAGTGTGATTCGATTTCCACAGATTCCACAATTGATTTCGTAGCTCAGTTGGTAGAGCTCTTCACTTTTAATGAAGAAGTCTTGGGTTCGAGTCCCAACGGAATCACATCATAGGGAATTAGCGTAGCCCGGTATCGCGCTTCCTTTGGGAGGAAGAGGCCGTCAGTTCGAATCTGGCATTCCCTACACATAGAGGTATAGCTCAGTTGGTTAGAGCGTTGATCTGATACGTCAAAAGTCGGTGGTTCGAGTCCACCTATCTCTACAAACATCCGCATGGTGAAATGGTATCATAACGGTCTCCAAAACCGCTGTTCCGAGTTCGAATCTTGGTGTGGGTGCAACGATGGCTCTTTGGTGTAATGGATTAGCACATGAAACTACGGATT
>Ga0222712_10000728_pt1 | contig 41823 bp, 39 predicted proteins | sample C33_657DmetaG_FD_165043 | JGI IMG/M metagenome (GOLD analysis project Ga0222712, IMG submission 165043) | Estuarine water microbial communities from San Francisco Bay, California, United States - C33_657D | ecosystem: Environmental > Aquatic > Marine > Unclassified | place: USA: California... | reverse complement strand
GATTTCCAGCGGCACGCCTTCGGTGGAGCGCATCACGCCCGTGCCCTCGCCGCGCGGATAGCGGATGGCGCTGGGGCGGTCGTTGATGGCGACGCAGGTCGCCACCATGTTCACCAGTTCGGCTTCATCCGACGGCGCCATGATTACGAAGTTCGGCAGCGTCGCCAGATAGGCGATGTCGAACGAACCGGCATGGGTCGAACCGTCAGCGCCCACCAGGCCGGCACGGTCCATGGCAAAGCGCACCGGCAGCGACTGGATCGCCACGTCATGCACCACCTGGTCATAGGCGCGCTGCAGGAAGGTCGAATAGATGGCGCAGAAGGGCTTCATGCCCTCGGTCGCCAGGCCCGCCGCAAACGTCACGCCATGCTGCTCGGCGATGCCGACGTCAAAGGTGCGCTCGGGGAAAGCCTTGCCGAACAGATCGACGCCCGTGCCCGAGGGCATGGCGGCGGTGATGGCAATGATGCTGCTGTCTTTCTTGGCTTCCGCGATCAGGGCTTCGCCGAACACCTTCTGATACTGCGGCGCCTTGGGCGTGGACTTTGCCTGCTCGCCCGTCAGCACGGTGAACTTCGCGACAGCGTGATACTTGTCGGGCGCGGCTTCCGCCGGGGCGTAGCCATGGCCCTTCTTGGTCACGACATGCACCAGCACCGGACCGCGCATCGTGTCGCGAACATTCTCCAGCACCGGGATCAGGTGATCCAGATTGTGGCCGTCGATCGGGCCGACATAGAAGAAGCCCATTTCCTCGAACAGCGTGCCGCCCATGGCCATGCCACGGGCATATTCTTCCGTGCGCTGGGCAACCTTGAACAACCCGCGCGGCAGCATCTTGCGCGCCAGCCGCTTGGCGACATTGCGGATGCCGGTATAGGGACGCGACGACACCAGGCGCGCCAGATAGGCGCTCATCGCGCCGACCGGCGGGGCGATGGACATGTCATTGTCGTTCAGGATGACGATCAGCCGGTTCTTGTGGGCGCCGGCATTGTTCATGGCCTCATAGGCCATGCCAGCACTCATCGAGCCGTCGCCGATTACCGCGATGACATTGTTGTCGCCGCCCTTGAGGTCGCGCGCCACCGCCATGCCCAGGCCGGCGGAAATCGAGGTCGAGGAATGGGCCGCGCCGAACGGATCGTATTCGCTCTCCGAACGCTTGGTGAAACCGGACAGACCGCCGCCCTGGCGCAGGGTGCGCATGCGGCTGCGGCGGCCGGTGAGGATCTTGTGCGGATAGGCCTGATGGCCGACGTCCCAGATGATACGGTCGTCCGGCGTCTTGAACACATAGTGCAAGGCGGTGGTCAGCTCGACCACGCCCAGGCCGGCGCCGAAATGGCCGCCAGTGACCGAGACGATGTCGATCAGGTCGGTGCGCAGCTCGTCGGCGAACTGGCGCAGCTGCCACTTCTCCAGCTTGCGCAGGTCTTCGGGCAGGTCCACCTGATCCAGCAGCGGCGTCTTGGTGTTGGGAATGTTCATCAGACGGTTTCCATGCTCTCGCCGATCTGGGGACCAGCGGCGCCCATCACGATTTTTTCCAGCCGGCCTTCCGCCGACTTCAGTTTCTTTTCGCAGTGCGCCTTCAGCGCCTGGCCGCGTTCGTACAGCGCGATGGAATCTTCCAGATCCACTTCGCCCTGCTCCAGACGGGAGACGATGGCTTCGAGCTCCTTGAGCGCGCCTTCGAACGGAAGTTCGTCGACGGCGGCAGCTTTTGCGGCAGGGGGAATGGCTCGTCTCCAGCAGGCATAACGGTTCAGCAAAAGCCCCGAAACCAGCGGTCCCACCCATGGTGTTTCCCGAGCCGGTTTCGCGCCCCCGCACGCCAGAAATTATAGTTTAATGACCCCTTGGGACAAGCGGTTTCGTTGCAATTGCGAAACGCAGTTGTGCCCGGTTTGTCACGGTTCTGGGAGTTGTGCCGCTTTGAGGCTGATTCCGCCCTGTAACCCGCCCGCCGGCAGCTCCGAAATCCCCCCCAGCAAGGCCTGCAGGGCGGGCAGGTTCAGCAGCGATTCGATTCGGCCCAGCAGGCCCAGGCTGGCGTCCATGTCGCCCATCAGGCGCGACAGGCTGCCCAGAACCCCCGTCCGTCGGGGATAGGTTTTGAATACCACCTGCCCGGCCGGGACCTTGGCCAGCGCGGCCGCCTCGCCGGCGGCCGTCCAGAAGCCCCCCAGCCTGTCGACCAGCCCGTGGCTCTGGGCATCGCTCCCCGACCAGACCCGGCCCCGCGCTACCTCCTTCACCTTGGGAAGCGGCAGCTTGCGGCCCGCCGCCACCTTGGCGGTGAAGTCTTCATAGACCGCGTCGGCCTGGCGATTGAGGATTTCGAGCTGCTCGGGCGTGTACGGCGACAGCGGCGAATTCATCAGCGCGTTCTTGCCGACCGAAAGCTGCTCGGCATTGGCGCCGACCAGCGCCAGCGTCTTGTCGAACGACACCTTGCCCGTCAGCACGCCGATGGAACCGGTAATGGTGCCGGGCTGGGCAACGATGCGGTTGGCGGTGGTGGAGATGAAATAGCCGCCCGAGGCCACCACGCCGCCCATGCTGACCACCACCGGCTTGCCCGCTTTCTGCGCGCCCATCACAGCATGCAGGATCTGGTCTGAGGCGGTGACCGATCCGCCGGGCGAATCCACCCGCAGCACGATGGCCTTGATGGCCTTGTCGCGCGTCGCTTGGCGGATCGCTTCGGACAGGTCATCGCTGGCGATGCCAGGGCTGGCGCCCAGCAGCGTATCCTTGGCGGTGCCATCGCGTATTTCACCCGCCGCCTGCACGATGGCGATATTGGCGTCGCCCATCGGCTTGGCGGCGTCGCGCACATAGGTCATGAACTTGATGGTCTTCACGCCGGCACCCGCGCGGGCATCGGCGGCGGCAGTCGCCTGGTCGTCATAGCCGATCCGGTCGATCAGCTTCTTGCTGAACACATCTTCGGCAAATTGCGGGCTGGCCTCCAGCGCCGCCGCCACCACATCGCGGTCCAGCTTGCGATTCTTGGCCACCAGCCCCACCGCAGAATCGTAAACCGACTGCATCAACCGCATGGTCTGTTCGCGGTCGGCGGGGGTCATCTGCTTTTCCATGAAGGTGTCGGCGGCGCTTTTATATTCGGCGCGCTTCACGATCTGGGGCTGGGCTTCGATCTTGTCGAGCACCCCGCGCAGGAACAGGTTGCCGCCGCCCGCGCCCGAAGGCGTGAAGGGACTTTTGGGCTGCATCCATATCTCGTTGGCGGCGCTGGCGGCGACATAGTCGCCAAGGCCCGCGCCGAAGAATGCCGTGGTCTGGGCAATCACGAACTTGCCCCGTCCGCGGAACCGTTCGATGGCGGCGGCGATTTCCTGGCCTTCGGCAGTGGACAGGGCGCCATAGCCCAGCTTCATCACCACGCCTTTGACGCGGGCATCGCGCCCCGCAGTTTCCAGCCCCAGCACGATCTCCATCACTGTCACGCGGCGCGGCGTGAACAACGTGCCCGCCGACGCGCTGGAATCGGCGATGGGTTCGCGCAGGTCCAGCGCCAGCACCATGTTGCGCGGCTGGCCGTCACCCCAGGCGAGCGAAAAAATCAGCAACCCAACCAGCAGCAGAACCAGCGCCACCACCGCGCGCGCGATGCCATTGACCACCGACATCACGATGGAGCGGCCCCAGCCGAGAAAACGGATCATGGAATGTCCTGAAAGAAATGAAGGCGGCAATGTAACGAAAAAGCCCGGCGCCCAATAGGGCGCCGGGCTGATCCGTTTTATGACAGAGCGTTAGTGCTTCAGCGCGTCGCGCACAGCATCCTTGGCGCCGCCGATGGCGTTCTGGACCTTGCCAGCGGTTTTTTCGGCCGCACCTTCCGCCTTCAGCTTGGCGTCGCCGGTGACCTTGCCGACGGTTTCCTTGATCGCGCCCTTGGCCTGGGTGGCGGCGCCTTCGATTCTGTCCTTGTCCATGACATGCTCCTGAAAATGGGTTTTCGCGCTGGGGAACGCTCGGAATGTAACGGGCGGACCATGCTTAAGTTCCTTGATCCGGCGCGCCCAAAAGGGCGTATAATTGCGGATATGGAGGCAAACATGCGCAGACGGGTTTTCCTGACGGGCCTGATGGGCAGCGCCGCTTTTGCCGCGCCCGCGCTTGGCTTCGACGTGACCAAAAGCGACGCGGAGTGGAAGAAGCAGCTTTCGCCGCTGGCGTATGCCGTGCTGCGCCATGAGGGCACCGAGCGGCCTTACACCTCGCCGCTGAACAAGGAAAAGCGGGACGGCATTTTTGCCTGCGCCGGTTGCGATCTGGACCTGTTTTCCTCGGCCACCAAGTTCGAAAGCGGCACCGGCTGGCCCAGCTTCTGGCGGCCGTTGGCCAACGCCATTGGCACCAAGACCGACCGCAAGATGGGCATGACGCGCACCGAGGTGCATTGCCGCCGCTGCGGCGGGCATCTGGGCCACGTCTTCGACGACGGGCCGCCGCCGACAGGACTGAGATACTGCATGAATGGCGTCTCGCTGGCATTCAAACCGGCGAAGGCCTGAAAAGAAAAAGGCCGGCGTTTTGCGCCGGCCTTTTCATTTGGTCTTTTCGAACTGTTACGGCGCCGGAGCCGGCGCGGCGGGCGCCGCAGCGGCGGGCTGCACCGGCACGTTCTTGGCCTTGGCTTTGGCCTGCTCGACCATCGCGTCATGCGCGGCCGAGAATCCCTTGAGCGAGAACTTCAGCTCATAGGACTTGCCGCTGTCGGCGAAGATGCGGACCTTGGCGTCCGGACCCGACTTGGCGATCGAGTTGATGGCCGCATTTTCGATCGGCATCTGCACGAAGCAGCCGGTGCGGTCGCACATGCGGTACTTCATCGCCTGCGACTTGAAGGAGTCGGTTTCGATGACCAGGCCGCGCGGGATCGAGACTTCCAGCGGCACGGTGATCTGGATGCCGTGACGGTTCAGGCTCGGCACAAAGGCGATCGAGAAGGACAGCACGCGCTGCTGCGTGCGCTGGTCGTTCAGCTCCTGATAGATGTCGCAGGGGCTGGGGCTGGTGATCGGGAAGCAACGCACCACCCAGTCGCCAATCGGCCTCACTTCGGGACGGCCCTGCGCGCCGGACGCCGGCGCGGCGGCGTCCTGGGCCAGGGCGGCGCCCGAAGCCAGCATCAGGCCGAGGGTCGCGCCAATCAGAGATTGGGAAAAGGTCATGACCAGAGTCTCCAGAACCAGGAATTGCGTTTTGCGTCGCCGCTGCGCCAGGCGCGCACGGCCTGGTTATAACCCTTGAACGACATGTCTACCGCGATGGGCTTGCCTTCCAGGGTGGCGAACATCAGGCGGGCTTCGGTCGCGCCCTTGAGCGCTTCGCCCATCTTGTCGTCGAACGGCGCGGTGGCCAGGCAGCCGACGGCATTGCAGGTGCGGTACGGGAAAACCTTGACCGGCTCCTTGCCGATGGTCAGGCCCATGCCCGCTTCCAGCGCCACGCCAAGCGGCATGTGGAAACCGATCACCTTGTTGCCCTGCGGGTCGGTGGTGATGGTGGTGCGGGCCACCGGCTGCGGCTGGCTCTTGTCCATGATCTCGCTGGAAAGTTCGCACGAACCTTCCTTCACGGTGGCGGCGGGACAGGTCACGCGCCAGTCTTCATAAGAGCTTAGCTGCGCGGTGTTGGTCTTGTAGGTCGCCACGCCGCGGATCATCCAGCCCAGGAGCAGGCCGAGGGCCAGCGCGGCGCCGCCGATCACAAGGCGTTCAGTGAGATTTTTCATCGCTTTGGATTCGCTTTGATTTCTTCGGATAAGCCCAAAAAGCCGCCTTTATAGGCAACCCCCGACCCAGCCGGGCGGACGAACTACCAGATCAAGCCGACAAAGGAAACGCCCCCGGGGGCTTTAACCCGCAAGCCCTGCCGGCTTTGGCGCCACTTGGTGAATCCCAGGGCGCGGATGACAGCGTTTTAATGCCGGGTCTGAACCAGAAGAACCGGATTTTCCAGCCAGAATTGCGGCCAGACCTGCTTGAGCGCCGCCAGCTTGGGCAGGTCATGGGTGCGGATGTAGGACGAGTTGGGGTTTTTCACCAGATAGTCCTGATGCTCGGTTTCGGCCCAGTAAAACCCTTTGAGGGCGCTGATCTTGGTAACGATGCGGGCGGGGAAGATTCGCGCCGCTTCGAGTTGGGCGATGTAGGCCTTGGCGGTCGCCAGTTGCGCCGGCGTAGCGGCGAAGATTTCCGAGCGGTAACTGGCGCCGCGGTCGGGGCCCTGGCGGTTGAGCTGGGTGGGATCATGCGCCACCGAGAAATAGACCTGCAGCAACTGGCCGAAGCTGACCTGCTTGGGGTCGAAGGTGATCTCGACCGCTTCGGCATGGTCGGACCGCTGATGCGCCACATCTTCGTAATTGGCCGTCTGCTTGGTGCCGCCGGAATAGCCGGCCACCACGCGGGTCACGCCCTTCACATGCTCGAACACCGCCTGCTGACCCCAGAAGCAGCCACCGGCCAGCACAACAGTTTCACTCGCGGCGCGATTGGCGGGATCGCTCAGCGGCGCGGGGATCGGCTTGTTCAGGTCGCCGGCGGACACACGCGACGACAGAAAGGCAGGGATCGCGACTATCGCCGCGACGGTAGCGGCGGCCAGAAATAGGGCTCTGAGCTTTTGCATCATCATCACCTTACGTACGAGCGGCACCTTCCGGTTACGAAAGATCGATAATCTCGGATCAGCCGCAGAATTTTGCGGCGGCCGCGCCGATCGCATCATACACCAGATCGAGTTCCGCCCCCGTCACGCAATAAGGCGGCATGACATAGATGGTATTGCCCAGCGGGCGCAGCAAGATGCCGCGCGCGTGGAAGAAGGCGGTAAGTTCCGGCCCCAGCCCGGCAAGGTAGCCCGGATCGGCAACTTTCAGGTCCAGCGCCGTGATGGTGCCCAGACGGCGGATATTCTGGAACCGGGCGTCATCCCGGAACACCGTCAAGCACTGCGCCTGCATGTCTCCCAGATCCGCGATGCGCTGGCGCACCGGTTCGTCGCGCCAGATGTCCAGATTGGCCCGTGCGGCGGCGCAGGCAATGGGATTGGCGGTGAAGGAGCTGGAATGGAAAAAGGTGCGGCTGCGGTCGGTGGTATAATGTGCGTCGAATATCTGCGGCGTGCAGAGGGTGGCGGCCAGCGGCAAGCTGCCGCCCGTCAGACCCTTGGCCAAACAAATAATGTCCGGCGTGATGCCGGCCTGTTCGCAGGCAAACAGGGTGCCGGTGCGGCCAAAGCCCGTCATCACTTCATCGGCGATGAACAGCGTGCCGTGGCGCTCGCAGATGTTCTTCATCTTGGCCAGCAGTTCGGCGCTGTAGATATGCATGCCGCCCGAGCCCAGGATCAGCGGCTCGACGATCAGGGCGGCAGCATCCTTGGCCGCCTCTTCCAGCGCCGCCAGCGTGTCGCAGCCGCGCCCCGTGGGAAACGGCAGTCGCGCCACATCGTAAAGCAGCGGTTCATAGGCGGCGTTGAACACGCCCCGCGCGCCCGCCGACATCGTGCCGACCGTGTCGCCATGATAGGCATGCTCCAGCGCGATCACGCGGCTGCGCGGGCTTCCATGATTTTTCCAGAAGCCCAACGCCATCTTCAGCGCCACTTCCACCGCCGTTGAACCGCTGTCGGAATAGAACACATGTGACAGGCCAGGCGGCGCAATCGCGATCAGGCCCCGCGCCAGGTCCTCCGCCGGCTGGTGGGTGAAACCGGCGAAGATCACCTGATCGAGTTGATCGGCCTGCGCCTTGATCGCGTCGATGATCCGGGGATGGCGATGACCATGGGTGATCACCCACCAGGAGGAAATCGCATCCAGCAAACGGCCATGCTCGGTCTCAAGCCATGCGCCTTCGCCGCGATCCACGCGCGGCATTGCCGGGCTGACGGCGTGCTGCGTGAAGGGATGCCAAACAGGTGATGGGGTGGCCGGCGACGTCACGCGAAATCCTCTTTGCGAAAATTGTCGGCAAACGCCGCCACCAGCCGTGCGGGCGTCAGCGGCGTGATGTGGGGCAGTCGCCCCAGCCGCTTCACCCGGCCCATTTCCGCAATGATGCCTTCGCTTTCGTCATTGGCTTCGCCGATAAAGGCGACGCCGTGAACGGGTATGTGGCGGGCGCGCAGCGCTTCCAGCGACAGCAGCGTGTGATTGATGGTGCCCAGCGTTGTGCGGGCGCACAGCACCACCGGCAGTTTCCACCGGGCAAAGACATCGATGAACAGCATCTCGCGGGTCAGCGGCACCATCAGACCACCCGCGCCTTCGATCACCAGCGGACCATCGGGCGGCGTCAACCTGTCCGCATCGATCACGACATTTTCTTCCGCCGCGCCCTGGTGGGGCGAGGCCGCGAGTTTCAGGCGATAGGCTTCGGGCACGGTTTCCCCGCCCGCCAGTGCCGCCACGGTTTCGCGGTCGCCCGGTTCGCCGGCCTGCACCGGCTTCCAGTAGCGGGCGCCGATCAGGCCCGTGAGGCCCGCAGCGAAGACTGTCTTGCCGATATCGGTGTCGGTGCCGCTGACGACAAATCTCATGCGCGCGCCATCTCCGCCGCCAGGTCGGCGAACAGCGTATCCAGATCATCCGGCGTCACATGCAGGGTCAGGGCAAGGCGCAGCCGCGCGGTGCCTTCCGGCACCGTGGGCGGACGGATGGCGCGAATGTCATGGCCTCGCGCCTGCAAGGCATTGGCAAGCGCGACGGCGCGCGTGTCCGCACCCAAAATTACCGGCACGATCTGCGAACCGGAGGGTGGCAAACCCAGTTTCTTCATCAGGTCATCGGCCTGCCGCGCCAACGCCTGCAACTGGGCGCGCTCCTGCTCGGCCCCGGCGCAAACCTTCAGAGCCACGCGGACCACCGCCGCCATCAGGGGCGACGGCGCGGTGGAATAGATGAAGGCGCGACCGCGATTGACGATGAAATCGCGATACAGACGCGGCAGACATACCAGCGCGCCCGACGCGCCCAGCCCTTTGCCGCAGGTGTGCAGCGAGATGATGTTGGGGGCGCCTTCATAGTCTGCGCCCAGTCCACGCCCCTGATCGCCATAGACCCCGGTGGCATGGGCTTCATCCAGCAACAACATGGCCTCGTGCCGACTTGCCAACACGACCAGATCATCCAGCGGTGCGCGGTCGCCGTCCATGGAATAGAGCGTCTCCACCGATATCCATACACGCCCCCCGCCGCCCTGCCCGCGCCATTGCCGGATGACGTCTTCCATCGCGGTGACATCGTTATGCGGCACGGAGATTGCCGAAATGCGCGCCGGATCGAGACCGTCGCGGATGCTGGCATGGATCAGCGCGTCATAGACGATCAGATCGCCTTCGCGCGGCAGCGTCGCCACCAGCGCGGCGTTGGCGGCAAACCCGGTGGGAAAATACAGGGCCGCTTCGCTGCCGAAGAAACTGGCCGCTTCGTCTTCCAGCGCTTCATGCTCGGGATGATTGCCCCGCAGCAGCCGCGAGCCCCCCGCGCCAATCGGCACGCCCCGTTCCAGCGCATCGCGCGCCGCATCGCGCAAAACGCGGCTTTCCCCCAGCGCCAGAAAATCGTTGGAGGTGAAATCGCGCCCCGCCCGTGGCGCCAGCGTGCGCAACCGGCCCTTGGCCTCAAGGGCGTCCAGCACGGTCTTATGGGGATCGCCGGTCATGTGGGGGCATGGATTCCATACCCCCACCCAAAGGGCAAGTTACAGGGCTTCGTCGCCGGTTTCGCCGGTTCTGACGCGAAGCGCGGCTTCCAGATCGACGACAAAAATCTTGCCGTCGCCGATGCGGCCCGTGCGCGCTGCCTGCGTGATGGCGCCGATCACCTCATCCACGCGGTCATTGCCCAGCGCCACTTCGACTTTCAGCTTGGGCGTAAAGGCGATGGTGTATTCGGCGCCGCGATAGATTTCGGTGTGACCCTTCTGGCGGCCATAGCCGCGCACTTCGGTCACCGTCATGCCGGCAACGCCGATGGCGGTGAGCGCTTCACGCACCGTATCGAGGCGGTGCGGTTGAATGATCGCGGTGACGAGTTTCATGGGAAATCTCCTAGCGGGTGTGATAGCCGGTTTCACCGTGGCTGGTGAAATCCAGGCCCTGGGTTTCATGCTCGGCATCGACCCGCAGGCCCACCAGCATGTCGGCCAGCTTGGTGATGATCCAGGTGGCAACGGCCGAGAACAGCGCCACCACGATAACGCCAACGGCCTGCACGCCGAACTGTTCCAGAGGCGCGTGGTTGAGCTTGCCGCCGGCGACGCCGATCACCACGATGAAGGGCAGCGCCAGCGTGCCCAGCGCGCCGCCGACACCGTGCACGCCCAGCACGTCCAGCGCGTCGTCCACCGCCATGACCTTCTTCACCAGCCAGACCGCGAAGTAGCAGACGCAGGCCGCGGCCGCGCCCAGCAGTACCGCGCCCAGCGGCCCCGCGACGCCGGCCGCCGGCGTGATGGTGGCAAGGCCCGCGATCGTGCCGGTAACGGCGCCCACCAGGCTGGGCTTGCCGAACTTGATCCATTCGATCGCCATCCATGCCAGCGTGGCGCTGGCCGCCGACAGATGCGTCGCCAGCATCGCCATGCCGGCATCGCCGCCCGCCGTCAGGGCGCTGCCCGCATTGAAACCGAACCAGCCGACCCACAGCAGCGCCGCGCCGACCATCACCATCCAGGGCGCGTGCGGCGGGCGGACATGATGGGGAAATTCCTGGCGCGGCTTGAGCATCCAGGCGATCACCAAAGCCGAGACGCCCGCGGTGACGTGCACGACGATGCCGCCCGCGTAATCCATCACGCCCATCTTGGCGAGCCAGCCGCCACCCCATATCCAGTGCGCCGTGGGGGCATAGACGATTAGCATCCAAAGGCCTGAGATCAGCAGCACGGCGGCAAAGCGGATGCGCTCGACATAGGCTCCCACGATCAGCGCCGGCGTGATGACCGCAAAGGTCATCTGGAACATCACAAAGACGCTTTCGGGCAGATGCGTGCCGGCGCGCGCGCCATCGCGTGTCAGGCTCTGCAGGAAGAAGGCGGAGGTGTCGCCCAGCCAGTCGCCGTCACCGGAGAAAGCCAGCGAATAGCCGAATGCGAACCACAGCACCGAACAGACGCAGGCGATGGCGAAACACTGCGCCAGCACCGACAGCACGTTCTTGGCCTGGACCAGTCCGGCATAGAAAAGTGCCAGCGCCGGCAGGGTCATCAACAGAACCAGCGCGGTGGCGGTGAGAATCCAGGCGGTATCAGCAGCGCTGATTGCGGCGTCTATCACGGTTTGCCCCATCCCAAAGCAATGCCCGTTTTCCGGGCATGTTGTTTTGCCTATTTGCCCGCCAGACTGGCGAGATTCAGAGCGGCTGACAAGTCGCTAGCAGGCCTGATAAAGACCATGGCATGACACATATCCCCCATCTCATCGCAGGCAAAAGCGTCGCCGGGTCCGGCACGTCGCCGGTTTTCAACCCCGCCACCGGTGAGCAGAGCGCCACCGTGGCTTCGGGGGGAAAAACCGAGATCGATGCGGCCGCGTCGGCGGCTGCCGCCGCCTTTGGCGGCTGGGCAGCAACCACGCCGGCCCGCCGCGCCAAGGTGATGTATGAGATGCGCCGGCTCTTGGTCGACCGCGCCGATCAGCTCGCCAGACTGATCAGCGCCGAGCACGGCAAGATGCACGCCGACGCGCTGGGGGAAGTGGCGCGCGGCCAGGAGGTTGTAGAGTTTGCCTGCGGCATCCCGCATCTGCTGAAAGGCAGCTTCAGCCCCAGCGTTTCCACCGGCATGGATTCCCATGACCAGCGCCAGCCGCTGGGCGTGGTGGCAGGCATCACGCCGTTCAACTTCCCGGTCATGGTGCCGCTATGGATGATGCCGATGGCACTGGCCTGCGGCAACGCCTTCATCCTCAAGCCGTCTGAACGCGATCCGTCCGCCGCCAACCTGCTGCATGACCTGTGGCGCGAGGCCGGGCTGCCCGACGGCGTGCTGAATGTCGTGCATGGCGGCAAGGATGCGGTGGATGCGATCCTGGACCATCCGGGCATCGCGGCGGTGTCGTTCGTCGGCTCCACCCCCATCGCCGAATATGTCTATGCCCGCGGCTGCAAGGCGGCAAAGCGCGTGCAGGCGCTGGGCGGCGCCAAGAACCACCTGATCGTCATGCCCGACGCCGATCTGGACCAGGCCGCCGACGCGCTGATGGGCGCCGGCTATGGTTCGGCGGGCGAACGCTGCATGGCGGTGTCGGTGGCGGTGCCGGTGGGCGAAAAAACCGCCGACGCGCTGATCGAAAGGCTGCGGCCTCGCGTGCAGTCGCTCAAGATCGGGCCGGCGACCGACAGCAGCGCCGAAATGGGCCCGCTGGTGACGGCGGCGCACCGCGACAAGGTTTCGTCCTATATCGATGCGGGCGCGCGCGAAGGCGCCGAAGTCGTGGTCGATGGCCGCGGCCTGAAACTGCAGGGTTATGAAAAAGGTTTCTGGCTGGGCGGCACCTTGCTGGACCGCGTCACGCCCGACATGACCGTCTACAAGGAAGAAATCTTCGGCCCTGTACTGTCGGTGGTGCGGGCCGACAGTTACGAAAAGGCCGTCGGACTGATCAACGCCCACCCTTTTGCCAACGGCACCGCCATCTTCACCCGCGACGGCGACGCCGCCCGCGATTTCACCGACCGCATCCAGGTCGGCATGGTCGGCGTCAACGTCCCGATCCCGGTGCCGGTGGGATATCATTCCTTCGGCGGATGGAAATCCTCCATTTTCGGCAGCCATGGCGTCTACGGCCCCGAGGGCGTGCATTTCTATACCCGGCTGAAAACCGTGACTGCGCGCTGGCCCACCGGCCTGCGCTCCGGCGCCCAATTCCATTTCTCCGAACGCTGAGACATTCCGCGACGGTTTTTGCCTTGGGAGCGCCACAGGCTTGGGCTAGTCTGACGGCGCTCTATACACCACAAGAATAACCGGAGCTCCCAGGGAGTTGCTTATGCACGCGCTGAACCGCCGCTTGATGCTGACCACCACGATCGGCGGGCTTGCCGCAGCGGCATTGCCGATCCCAGCCCTGGCGCAAACCACGGCGCCCGCGGATACCGAATGGCGCAGCTATGGCAACGATCTCGCCCATACCCGCCATGCGCCGCTGGACCAGATCAACGGAAATAATTTCAACAAGCTGGAAGTCGCCTGGGAATTCAGCACCAAGAATCTGGGTCCGCGCGCGGAAGTTATCCTTCAGGGCACGCCGCTGCTGATCAAGGGCAAGCTCTATTGCACCGCCGGCGCGCGGCGCGACGTGGTCTGCCTGGATGCAGCCACCGGGGAACTCCTCTGGCTGCACAAGGCTCCCGATGAAGGCGCGCGCGTGCGCAATGCCCCGCGCCGCCTTTCGGGCCGCGGCGTCGGCTACTGGACCGACGGCACCATCGAACGCATCATCTATGTCACCATCGGCTACCAGATGGTGGCGCTGGACGCCCGCACAGGCCTGATGGACCTGGCATTCGGCGTGCACGGCATGGTCGACCTGAAAAAGGAAATCGACCAGGACCTGGATCCGGAAAAGGCTGATATCGGCCTGCACACCGCGCCCACCATCGCCAACGACGTGATCATCATCGGCGCGGCCCACACCGCCGGCAACACGCCCGCCGTGATCAAGAATGCGCGCGGCTATGTGCGCGGCTATGACGTGAAGACCGGCAAGCGGCTGTGGATTTTCCACACCATCCCGCACAAGGGCGAGTTCGGTTACGACACCTGGGCGCCCGGCACCGCCGAGGAAGCCGGCAACACCGGCGCCTGGGCGCAGATTTCCGCCGACGAAGAACTGGGCCTGGCCTATCTGGGCGTGGAAATGCCGACCGGCGACCAGATGGGCTTCTACCGCCCCGGCAACAATCTCTTCGCCGAGAGCATCGTCGCGGTCGACACCAGGACCGGCAAGCGCCGCTGGCACTATCAGATGGTGCATCACGGACTGTGGGACTACGACGTGCCCTGCGCCGCCATCCTCTGCGACATCCCGCACAATGGCCGCATCATCAAGGCGCTGGCGCAGCCGACCAAGCAGTCGTGGCTGTTTGTCCTGGACCGCGAGACCGGCAAGCCGGTCTGGCCGATTCCCGAAAAGCGCGTGCCGGCCGGCGACGTGCCGGGCGAATGGTATTCCAAAACCCAGCCGCACCCGTCCAAGCCGCCGCCGTTCGACCGCCAGGGTTTCGGCGCCGACGACATTGTGGACTTCACGCCCGAGATCAAGGAACGGGCGCTGAAGATCGCCAGCTATTACAAGTGGGGTCCGGTCTATACCGCGCCGATCATGCCCAAGAAGGGTGGTCCCTATGGCGTGATCAACATGCCGGGCTATATCGGCGGCATCAACTGGCCGGGCGGCGCTTACGATCCGGTCGAGCACACAGTCTATACCTACTCGCAGACCAACCTGCTCACCATCGGCAACGTCATCCCCAATCCCGACAAGAAGATGGGCGAGTTCTCGATGGTGCACGTCAATCCGCCCGCCGACACGCCCGGTGTGCGGCCCGGCGACCTGACGGTCGATGGCATCCCGCTGGTCAAGCCGCCCTATGGGCGCATCACTGCCACCAACCTGGCCACCGGCACCCAGAGCTGGCAGACGGTGCATGGCGAGACACCGGACAATATCCGCAACCATCCACTGCTCAAGGGCGTGAAGATTCCGCGCACCGGCATGATTGGCAAGGTCGGCCCGCTCTCCACCAAGAGCCTGGTGATCTGCGGCGACCCCATGACCTATACCGACGAAACCGGGCGCGTGGGCGCGCGGTTGCGGGCCTATGACAAGAAGACCGGCGAGGAAAAAGGCGCGGTCTTCATCCCCGGCGAGCAGACCGGCTCGCCCATGACCTACATGCTGGGCGGACGGCAATACATCGTGCTGGCAATCGGCGGCCGCAGCTATAACGGCGCTTTCATCGCCTTCCGCCTGCCCGCCTAAGCATGCCAACTTAAGCGTGGTTGACCCGCGCGTGCGGGTACATAAAGTCCTTCCCAAAAGGCTGTCCAAAGCCGCTGGGAAGGATTTTCATGTCATCGCCGTCACGCCGCAACGTGCTCCTGTCGGGCACAGCCATGCTTGGCGCCACGCAGTTGCCCGCCCTGGCGCAAGCGCCCGCCGATACCGAATGGCGCCACTATGCCGCCGACACGGCCAACACCCGCTATGCGCCCCTGGACCAGATCAACGGCGAGAATTTCGGCAAGCTGCAGGTCGCCTGGCGCTTCAAGACCGACAATCTGGGGCCACGACCCGAATACCAGTATGAAGGCACGCCGTTGGTCATCAAGGGCCGCATGTATGTCACCGCCGGCACACGCCGCGCGGTGGTGTGCCTGGACCCGGCCACCGGCGAGATGCTGTGGATGCACAGCGAGGATGAAGGCGCGCGCGGCCGCAATGCGCCGCGGCAATATTCCGGCCATGGCGTGTCCTATTGGACCGACGGCAAAGCCGAGCGCATCCTCTATGTCACCGCCGGTTACCGTCTGATCGCGCTGGACGCCAAAACCGGCGACCGCGTGACAAGCTTCGGCGTCGATGGCGTGGTCGACCTGAAGACCGACATCGACCAGGAGATGGACCTGGAGAAAGAACCCATCGGGCTGCACGCCACCCCGCTGGTGGCCAACGACACGGTGATCGTGGGCGCGGCCTTCCTGGGCGGCAGCGTTCCAGCCAAGAAGGGCGGCATCAAGGGTTATGTCCGCGGCTATGACGCGCGCACCGGCAAGCGCAAATGGATTTTCCACACCGTGCCGCGCAAGGGCCAGGTGGGTTACGAAAGCTGGCTGAAAGCCGGCCAGGCCGAAGCGGCTGGCAATACCGGCATGTGGGCGCAAGCCAGCGCCGACGAAAAACTGGGTCTCGCCTATCTGCCGATCGAGATGCCGACCGGCGACGCGGTGGGCATCAACCGCATCGGCGACGGCCTGTTCGGAGAAAGCATCGTCGCGGTCGACATCGATACCGGCAAACGCAAATGGCACTATCAGATGGTGCGCCACGGCCTGTGGGACCGCGACATCCCTTGCGCCCCGATCCTATGCGACATCCCCCACAACGGAAAAATCATCAAGGCGCTGGCCCAGCCCAGCAAGCAGAACTGGCTATATGTTCTGAACCGCGAAACCGGCGAGCCGGTCTGGCCGATCCCCGACCTGCCGGTGCCCGCAGGCAGCGTGCCGGGCGAATGGTACGCGCCGACCCAGCCGATCCCGTCCAGGCCCGCGCCTTACGGCGTGCAGGACGTCAATGCCGACACGATTTTGAACTTCACGCCGGAGCTGCACGCGCGTGGTCTGGCGCTGATCAAGCGCTACAAGACCGGGGGGCCGTTTGAACCGCCCAGCCTTTCCAAGCCGGAAGGCACCTGGGGCACGCTGCTGGCGCCGGGCTTCCAGGGCGGCACCAACTGGCCGGGTGGCTGCTACGATCCCGAAACATACCGCGTCTATGTCTTCACCCAGAACACCGCCGATGTGGTGGGCGTGGTGAAGGGCGACCCGCGCTTCACCGAGAATGAGTATGTGCGCGGCGTGGCGGGTGTGACCTCGCTTCCCGCCGCCGCCATGGGCGATACCAGCGCGGGACCGGGCACCAACAATGCGCAGGGCGTCAGCGGCAAGGACGGTTTCCGCTCGGGCCAGAACACCATCGACGGGCTGCCTATCCTCAAGCCGCCTTACGGCACAATCACCGCCATCAACCTGGCGAGCGGCGAGCATGACTGGCAGATCGCCCATGGGGATACGCCCGACGCGATCAAGAACCATCCGGCGCTGAAGGCCCTGAAAATCCCGCGCACCGGGCGGCCCGGCCTTTTGGGACCGATGGTGACCAAGACGCTGGTGATCTGCGGCGAAGCGGGCTTGAACACCACGCCATCGGGCGCACGCGGCGCCATGCTGCGCGGCTATGACAAGAACACCGGCGAGGAAAAAGGCGCGGTCTATATCGCCGCGCCCCAGACCGGATCGCCGATGAGCTACATGCTGAGGGGACGCCAATACATCGTGGTGGCGATTGGCGGTGGCGGGGTTGCCGGCGAACTTGTTGCTTTCCGGCTGCCCCGCCCCTAATCAGGCCGCATGCGAACAGGATATGCTGCAATCGCGCTGCTGGCGCTCGGCCTCAGTGGATGCGACCGTCACGGGCCCGCGCGCGCGGACGTGACTGCGTGCCACCAGCAGATCATGGCCACCGCCCCGCATGGCGATGACGACATCATCGACGTGCACGAACATCGCCAGATGCTGGTCTGCATGGCGCAGAAAGGCTACGCCTTCCAGTCATCCGACACCGAATGCGTCACGCGCATGACCAAGGCCGATGACGCGGTCTGCTACACGCGCGATTAGCGGGCGGGCGTCAGCTTCAGCAACTGGCCGGTGGCGGGCGGGCTGACGCTCATCGCCGTGCCGCCGCTATCCGTGACCACCAGGATCGAGCCGTCATTGCCCATGCGCACGTCGCGGATGCGGGCCTTGCGGTCGGTCAGCATCACTTCTTCTTCCACCACCTTGTTGTTCACGAGCTTGAGCCGCGACACGCCGCGTCCATTCAACAGTCCGATAAAGACACTGTCTTTCCAGGCACTCGACTTGCCGGTGTAGAAAGCCAGGCCTGCCACCGCCACCGAAGGCGACCAGTAATAGGCCGGCTGCTCCATGCCCGCCTTGACCACTTCACCCTCGGCGATGTCGCCGCCGCGATAATCGATGCCGTGGCTGATGATGGGCCAGCCGTAGTTCTTGCCGCGCTCGATAATGTTGAGCTCGTCGCCGCCACGCGGGCCGTGCTCGGTCTGCCACAGCGTGCCCTTGGGATCGAACGCAAGGCCTTCCTGGCTGCGGAAGCCGATGGCCCAGATTTCCGGCAAGGCGCCTGCGACGCCGATGAAGGGGTTGCCCGGGGCGGGCACGCCATCCTTGGTGATACGCACGACCTTGCCCAGATGGGTATCGTTCACCTGCGCCACGCCCCAGGGACGGGTGCCGGCATTGTCACGGTCGCCGATGGAGACATAGAGGAAGCCATCCTTGCCGATGGCGATGCGCCCGCCGGTCTTGGTGCCCATCGACAATGTCTGGTCATTGGGCAGGAAGGGATTGGTCTTCAGCAGCACCTTCACGTCGCGGATGGAATTGGCATTCACGTCCAGCACGGCACGGGCGATCGACGTGTTGCCGATGGTGCGGTCGTGATACTCGGTATAGGTGAAGAAGATGGTGCGGTTCTTGGCGAACTCCGGATCCAGCACCACGTCCAGCAGCGCCATCATCGGCGTGCCGATCTTCAGGCCATCCAGCCCGGTCAGCGGCGCCGACAGGTTGCCCTTGTCCAGCAGACGGAACTGGCCCGGCAGGCGTTCGGTGATCAGGTATTTTCCATCGGGTAGATGCGCCACCGCCCAGGCGGCGGACAGCTTGTCGGTTAGAACCTCCACCTTGAAATCGGTCGACTTGCGATAGGGCGCGCGGGTCTGTTCGGCGAACTGGCGCGTGTCACGCTTTTTCTCGAACGGACGGGCATCCACCGGCTGGCCCTCGATCGTGCCATAACTGGGGGTGCGCGGCAGGCCGCCGGCATTGTAATCGGGGGCGGGCGCAGGCTTGGCGGCGGGCGCCGTGGGCGCCGGGGTCTGGGCGGTCGCCGGAAAGGCGCAAGCCAGAAGAGCGATGGCGAGAAGGCGGCGTTTCATGCAAATCCCCCGATTTTTCGGATATTAAACCCCTAGCCGGTAGGGCTTGCCAAGGGCGGCCGGAACCCAAAAGCTCCCCGGACTGTTCCAGATCACCGATATTGGATAGATTCAGACCATGAAAATTCAAATCGCCGCCATCACCCTGACTGCAACCCTGGCCCTCGGCGCCTGCGCCGGTCCGCAAGGCAATCCCAACGGCTCGCCCTACGCGGACGAAGCGGGCGGCACCATGGCGGTGAAGCCGCAGACTGTGGGTTCGGAAACCTATGACTCCACAAAATCCGCGCCGCCGTTCCAGGACATGCGCCCGGGCCCTTATACGCCGACGCCGCCCACACCTGCTCCGCGCTAACCGCTGGGCGTATGAACTTGGCTTAACAGCTCGAACGATTTCATCCGTGCCGCATGGTCGAAGATCTGCGAGGTGACGATCACCTCGTCGGGCTTATAGCGCGCGACGAATTCGCCTAGCCCCTTGCCGACCGTTTCGGGTGAGCCGACCAGCGAATAGCGCATCACCTTACGGATCAGCGCCAGCCGCTGCGGATCGATCTTGCTTTCATAGTCGGGGATTGGCGGCGGCAACGGGCCATCGCTGACCTGCTGCGCCGATGAAAAATGAAAGCGGGCTTCTTCGTCGGTCTCGGCGCAGACCACCGCAACCGACAGCATCACCTGGGGCCTGGCGCATTGCGCCGACGGCATGAAGCGCCCGCGATAGGCCGACAGCGCGACATCGAGCTGGTCGGGCGCGAAATGCGAGCCAAAGGCAAAGGGCAGCCCCAGCGTCGCGGCAAGCTGCGCCCCGCCGATGCTGGTGCCCAGAATAAAGACCGGCACGTTGGAATTCTCGCCCGGCACGGCGCGCACCGGCTGGCCCGGCGCGGCGGCGCGCAGATACGACAGCAACTCCTGCACGTCGCGCGGAAAGGCTTCCATGTCGCCCGGCATGCGGCGGAGAGCCTGCATGGTCGCGGGATCGGCATTGATACCCCGCCCCAACCCCAGGTCGATGCGCCCCGGATGCAGCGCCGCCAGCGTGCCGAACTGTTCGGCCACCATCAGCGGCACATGGTTGGGCAGCATGATGCCGCCTGCCCCGACACGGATGGTGCTTGTGGCGGCCGCGACATGGCCGATCACCACGGCGGTGGCGGACCCGGCGACGCCGGCGGTGTTGTGATGCTCGACCAGCCAGTAACGGCGATAGCCCAGACGCTCGGCCTGACGCGCAAGCTCCACCGTCTCGCGGAAGGTGGCCGCGGCGTTGCCGCCCTGCTTGATGGGCATGAGATCATGAATGGAAAGCGGCGGCACGAAAAGACCTGCGTTGGTTCGGGACAAGACTTAGCAGGAAAATGCCGCGACGCTAACCGCTGCGAACCTGGATGCCATAGGCCGGGCCGCCGGGCCCCAGGCGCGCGCAAACCCGCCCCCTGGTCAGCGCCCGACTTGACAGCCTGAAGCCATAATACCTACCATGTATATCAAATGGTGGACAGCCTGGGCCAGTTCGAGCAGATCGTTCTCACTGCGGTACTCGTGGCGGGCGACAACGCCTATGGCGTCACCATCCATGCCAAGGTCGAAGAACTCTCCAAACCGAAGAAAGTCACGCGCGGCGCGGTCTATGCCACGCTGGACCGCATGGAAGAGAAAGACCTGATCGCCTCCTGGCTGTCAGACCCCACGCCCGAGCGCGGCGGACGCTCGCGCCGCCATTACCGGCTGGAAAAATCCGGCCAACAGGCCTTGCGCGAATCCGCCAAGACCGCGCGCACGCTTTATGAAGCAATCGCGCAAAACCTGGGTGGGCTGGCATAGAAGCCGCCGCGCTGACGCCGCCGGTCTGGCGGGAGAAATTCGTGCGCATGCGGGAGAAGCTGGCCTAGAAGCTGCGGCCCAGGCGTTTGAGCACTTCCTGGCGCGCCAGCACCCGTTCGCGGTCTGTGACATGGATCAGGCCAGAAATGCGGCGGATCAGAAGGTCTTCCTCCGGGTCCAGCACGCCGTCGGCATACGCCACGTCCCACAGCATTTCGACCATGCCGATGCGTTCTTGCGGCGTCATTTCCTCGAACACATGGCTGGTATGGCCGTGAAGCTGCACCATCTGGGCGGCGCGAACCGCGCCCGCTTCGAGTAACGCCTCGCATTCCTGTTCCGACAGATCAAACTTGCGGGTCAGCAGCCCGGCGATCACCGCCCGTTCATGGGAATCGAACGCATCGTCCTGGCGTGCCGCTTCCAGCAGCAGCACCGCCACCGAGAGCCGCAGGTCCGGACGCGCCTGAGGCTCCGGCGATTTGAGCATAGTCAACAGGGAATCGAACATCACACCGGCATCTCAAGAACGTGGGATCGGTGCCGCAGCACCGCTTTGCGTGCCGATGGTAACGGCTTGGCGCGGGACGTCCAGTGCCGATGCGCCTGCATGGCGCGGCAAAATGGGAGGATCGCCCTGCTCAGTCTGTATTATCGTCCTTGAGGATCGGCAGCAGCTTGAGCGTCAGGAAGGTCATGATCGCGATGACAATGGCGACATCATAAACGGCCAGCCCGACCGCCGTGCCAATGCACCCTGTCGCCCAGATGCTGGCGGCGGTCGCCGTGCCGCGCACCGACAGGCCATCCTTGAGGATGGCGCCGCCGCCGATAAATCCGATGCCGGTGATAATGCCTTCCACCACGCGGGCCACCGCTTCCGGCGAATCCACCAGCAAGGTTTCCGTGGCCTGAACGAAGCCACAACTCGCCATCGCCACCAGCGGGAAGGTACGCAGACCCGCGCTGCGCGTGGATTTCTCGCGGTCCCAGCCAATGGGAAACGCCAGGATGTAAGCAATCGCCAACGCGATCAGGTGGGGTACGATCTGAAAACCGTCGAGATCGGGAAAGCTCATTTGCAAATCCGTTTTTGAAATAGAGGCGCACCCCGGATCAATCTTCCCGGGGCATTCGTGAAACGCCACATGCGCGCGGAAAGTTCCGCGCCTGACGGCAGGCGCGCGCTACTTCTTCTTGACGGGCTTTTTGGCCGGCTTGGCGGCGGCCTTCGCAGGCTTGGCCTTGGCCGCCGGCTTGGCGACCGCCTTTGTGGGAGCCTTGGCTTTTGCTTTCTCCACGACCGGCGCGGCCTTCACCGGCGCGGGGGTTTTCGCCATGGGCGCGGGCTTTTCGTCCACCGCCTTTTCGGCAGGCTGCACCTTTTCCACCGGCTTTTCGATCGCGCGCGGCGGCACGGCGTTGCCCGCCACCATTTGCAGCAAGCGGTCGGAAAGAACCTTTGGCTTGGGCGCGGCGACGCTGCCCGACGCCATCTCGGCCAGCAGCGTTTCCACCGAGTCCGCAGGACGGCAAACGCGCGCATGCGTGCCGTTCGCTAGCACCGGACCATTGATGAGCGTGGGATGCTCGTGGATCGCACCCCAGAATTCATTGTCGCTGATGAAGCGGTCGTCCAACTGCAAGGCCATGAACAGCGGGTCGTATTTGCGCACCAGATTGCCCTCCTGAAGCATCAGGGACAGGCGGCGCAAATCCGTGCTGCTGGGCGGGGTGGCGATGTAATCGACCACCCGCGGCTCGTGCCCCGCATCGCGCAATTCGTCCAGCACGTCACAGGCATCGTCGGAAGACGGATCCATGTAGAGCGTGAGGGTGGGACGGCCGGGCGCCCTTGGCGCGGCGGGCGCAGAATTGTTCTGCACCTTGGGCGCTTCGGGTTCGGCGATCACCACAAGATTGACCGCCTTGGGGCCCTTCTTGTCGGGTTCGGAATCGAACGTGACGCGCTGGCCGGTTTTCAATCCCGCGATTTTCGCCGCCGTGATCGACGCGGCGGGCACGAAGACATCCTTGCCGCCCTCGTCCGCCGTGATGAAACCAAAGCCTTTTGCGACATTGAAAAATTTTACGGTACCGTGTGCCATGAACGTCCTGATCGAAGGATAAGCCAGCGCGCTGACGATTCTGCCGGATAGGGGCAGGGAGGCTGCTTTAGTTCGTGTTAAGCGAACGCGCAAGACACGGTTTTCGAACAAAAATACGGCTGCTTTCGTCCATCATGTGCTTGTGCAAGAGTGACGCAGTGGGGACCTTACAACCGCGGGGCAACATGCGGATTCTGTCGTTTATCGTGATTATGATGACCGGGCTGGGGCTGATGCTGCCCGGCATCTATCTGGCAACGCTGGGTGGTTCATTTTATTACATGGTCACGGGCGCGCTGGTGCTGCTCAGCGCCTGGCTGATTCTGCGCCGCGACACCGCCGGTCCCCAATTGCTGTGGCTGGTGCTTTTCGGCACCGCGATATGGTCGCTGTGGGAAGTGGGCCTGGACGCGTGGGCGCTGATGCCGCGGCTGGTCTATCTGGCAATACTTGCCTTGGTGGTGTGGCTGCTGTCACGTATGGCCGGCACGCAGCGCACCACATTGCGCCCTGTCCTGGGCACGCTGATCGCGGTCTTCGCGGTGGCTGCCACCGCCGCGGCGGGATGGGCGGCGATCCAGCGGCCTGCCAAGACCGAACCTGCGCCGCTCGCCGCTGTCAAAGGCGGCGGTGATGGCGAATGGACCCATTACGGCAAGTCACTCTCCGGCACGCGCTATTCACGCCTGAACCAGATCACGCCCGCCAATGCCGGCAATCTGGAACAGGCCTGGGTCTATCGCTCCGGCGTGCGCGAACGCGGCAATCTTTCCGCAGACCTGCTGCAGGCCACGCCACTGATGATCGACGGCATGCTGTATGGCTGCACCGGCTACAATGCCGTGTTCGCGCTCGATCCTGTCAACGGCAAGGAAATCTGGCGGCACGATCCCAAGATCAACCCGGCGCTGGGCAATCGCGGCGTCTGCCGTGGCGTGTCCTTCTTCCGCACGCCAGATGCCACGGCCGAATGCCCTGCCCGCCTGTTGATGGGCACCGCCGACAACCGGCTGATCGCGGTTGATGCCAAGACCGGCAAGCCCTGCACCAGCTTCGGCGTCAATGGCGCCGCCGACCTGCGCGACGGGCTGGGCGATTTCCTGCCCGGCTGGAGCAATCCCACCTCGCCGCCCACCATCGTGCGCGGCACGGCGGTGATCGGGGCTTTCGTGGTCGACAACCAGTCCGTCAACGTGCCGCCGGGCGTGATCCGCGGCTATGACGCCGTCACCGGAAAGCAGAAATGGGCGTTCGATCCGGGCCGCCCCGACGATCCCACGCCCGCAGCGCCCGGAAAGCCCTATACGCCCTCGACGCCCAATAGCTGGACCGTGTTCAGCGGCGACGAAGCGTTGGGACTTGTTTATGTGCCGATGGGCAATGGCAGCCCGGATTATTACGGCGCCCACCGCACGCCCGAGACCGACCGCTTCACCAGCGCCGTCGTCGCGCTGGATGCCGATACCGGCGCGGTGCGCTGGACCTTCCAGGCCATTCATCGCGACCTGTGGGATTACGACCTCGGCTCGCAGCCGGTGCTGGTGGATTTTCCCAATGCGAACGGCACGGCGCCGGGACTGATCCTGCCCACCAAGACAGGACAGATTTTCGTTCTCGACCGGCGCACCGGAAAGCCGCTGACGAGGGTGGAAGAACGCCCCGTGCCGGTCTCGGACATTCCAGGCGAAAAATCTTCTCCCACCCAGCCTTTCTCCACCGAGTTTCCTGATTTCTCCGGCGGCACGCTCACCGAAGCCGACATGTGGGGCATGACGCCGTTCGACCAGCTCTATTGCCGCATCCTGTTCAAGACCGCGCGCTATCAGGGCATGTACACGCCGCTGCGAGTGGGACCGTCGATCCGAACACCGGGCGAGTTGGGCGGCATCGATTGGGGCAGCGTGTCGGTCGACGAGGATCGCGGCATCATGATCGTCAATCACAACCTGATGGCCGACTGGGATGAGCTGATCCCGCGCGACCAGGCCGACAGGGAAAACATCTTCCCCCGCGCCACGCCGCGCGCGCTGGCCAATCCCTACAAGGGCACCAATGCCGGCGCCATGGAAGGCACGCCATACGCCATCCGCTTTACGGGCTTCATCACGCCCAAGCTGGGCATCCCCTGCCAACGCCCGCCATATGGCTACATCACCGCCGTCGATCTGAAGACGCGCAAGATGCTGTGGCAGCATCCCTTCGGCAGCGCCGCCAATGCCGGACCGTTCAACTATCCGCTGGGACTGCCCTTCACCCTGGGCGCGCCGAACATGGGCGGCTCCATCGTCACGGCAGGCGGCGTGGTCTTCATTGGCGCCAGCCAGGACGGCTATTTCCGCGCCTTTGACGAAGCCAGCGGCAAGGAATTGTGGAAGACCAAGCTGCCGGCCGGCGGCCACGCCACGCCCATGACCTATCTCGCGCGGGACGGAAAACAGTATGTGGTGATCGCGGCCGGCGGCAGTGGCGGCTTCCGCACCGGCAGCAGCGACAGTTTCGTAGCCTACAGGCTCAAACAGTAGGAGTCCGTTCATGGACGGCAATGAGAAAGCCAAGCTCGAGCGCAAGAAGGCGTCCGATTTTCCGCAGGAGCTTCTGAAGCTGCTGGATTCCTATGTGCATGGCGCCATCGGGCGGCGCGACTTCATCGCGGGCGCGGGAAAATTCGCCACCGCCGCCGTCACCGCCACCGCGCTGGTGGAGATGCTGGCACCTAACTACGCCTGGGCCATTCAGGTGCCCGAGGATGACAAGCGCATCCGCACCGAGACCGTCCGCGTCCCCTCACCCGCCGGCACCGGCCATATCGACTGCTATCTGGTGCGGCCTGCCAATGCGAAGGGCAAGTTGCCGGCCATCATCGTGATCCATGAAAATCGCGGCCTCAATCCCTACGTCAAGGATGTCGCCCGCCGCTTCGCCACCGCCGGTTACATGGCGCTGACACCCGATGGATTGAGTTCGGTCGGCGGCTATCCCGGCGACGATGAAAAGGGTGGCGCGCTGTTTCGCACCGTCGACGGCGCCAAGATGCGCGAGGACCTCCATGCAGCCGCCGTCTATGTGAAGAACCGGCCTGACAGCACCGGCAAGCTGGGCGCGGTCGGCTTCTGCTTTGGCGGCGGGGTGGTGGGCTATCTCGCGGTGCGGATGGGCGCCGACCTGGCGGCGGGCGTGCCCTTTTACGGCTCGCAGCCGGCGGTAGAGGATGTCCCCAGGATCAAGGCCCCGCTCAATGTCCAGATGGGCGAGCTGGACGCCCGCATCAATGCCGGATGGCCCGCCTTCGATGCCGCCCTGACCCAGGCGGGCGTGCCGCACGAAGGGCATATTTATCCCGGCGCCCATCACGGTTTTCACAACGACACTACGCCGCGTTACGACGAAGCCGCTGCTAAGAAAGCTTGGCAGCGCACGCTGGACTGGTTCGACAAATACGTGAAAGCCTAGCGCGCCGGTTGTATGACCGCGCGATAGCTGGTCTTGCGCAGGACATACTCCAGCGGGATCAGAACTGCTGCCGAGATCAGGCCGATTGCCGCCAGCACGGCGAAGATGCCGATATTGCCCAGCTCATTGGCATAGGAGCCCAGCACGCCCGCCAGGAAGGCGCCGCCGCCCATGGTGAAGATCCACACCCCCATCATGATGCCGATGACTTCCTTGGGCGAACGCCGGCTTACTTCGACCAGGCCGGCGGGCAGCACGCAAAGCTCGGCGGCTGTGATCAGCACATAGAAAACCACCAGTACCAGCGGTGACGCAGACTGGGGCGCGAAATATTCAATCGCGATCAAGAACAGGAAGGAGCTGCTCATCAGCAAGAGGCCCATCGTGACCTTTTCGACAAAGACGATGCGGTGGGATTTCTCGGCCCGCTTGCGCCACAGGTCGGCCACCGTCGATCCCAGCAGCACCACCAGCAGCGGGTTAAGCGCCATGAACCAGGTGGTTGGGATCAGCATGCCGCCGACCATCCGGTCGACCCGCTCCTCGGCATAGAGGTTCATCACCCCGCCATAGGTCTGCTGGCCGGCCATGTAGATGGTGGCGAAGACCGCCATCATCACGATCAGATGCACATGCTGGGATTCCAGCAGGACGCGGCCAATGACCGCCTTGGGCGCAGCCGCTTCCTCAGGCGTTGCAACAATTGCTGGAAAGGCGCGGCGGGCCTGGAAGGCGAAGATCAAAAAGCCGATCACCATGCCGACGCCCGCCAGCAGGAAACCCCAGCCCCAGCCGATCCGCTCGCCGGCAGTTCCGGCGCCGAAAGGCGCAAACAGCGCGCCCATGTTGATTCCCATGTAGAACAGGATGAACCCGACCTCGCGGCGCGGATCGTTGGGGCCGAACAACTGTCCCAAGAGTGCCGAAGCATTCGACTTGAACAGGCCGGCGCCGGCGATCATCGTCACGATGCCGGTGACGAAGAAGACCATGGCGGTCTGCACCTCTCCGCCCTTGGCCGCAAAGCTGGATGCGGCCAGCAGGAAATTGCCGCCCGCCAGGCCGATGCAGCCCAGCAGCACTGCCAGGCGCGGCCCCAGGAACTTGTCGGCAAGCCAGCCGCCGAGCAGCGGCATGAACCACATGAAGCTGGAAAACAGCCCGAACAGGAACAGCGCCCGGCTGCGGTCATACCCCAGCCCGCCCGCGTTCAGATCGGCGACCATGAACAGGACCATGATGCCCATGAAGCCGTAATAGGAAAAACGCTCCCAGAACTCCGTCGCGAACATCACGAAGACGCCGCGCGGCTGGCCCCTGAACTTGCCGAACATCAACTATCCTCTAGCGCGCTGGCGGCGTGTCGTAGCTGTCGCGCGACCAGGGTCGAAAACCCATGGGCACCTTCTGCGGCCAGACTTGGTCCAGGGTGGAGCGTTGCAAGAGCCGCCCGTCGGTCATCACATAGGCGATGTCGGTGGTGTTGCGGATGTTGCGCATCGGATCGTTGTTGAGCACCACAAGGTCGGCCAGCTTGCCCGCCTTGAGCGAGCCGATCTGGTCCTGCGCCCCCAGGAAGTGGGCCCCCGCCACCGTGGCGGTGTAAAGCGCTTCGATCTCGGTCATCGCATCGGCAAAGGTCCAGATGTCCCAATGGGTGCCGATGCCCGGCTGCTCGCCATGCTCGCCCGAAGTCACGAAGCCGCCGGCGCGCTGGATGTCGGCCGAGGCTTCGGCATAGACCGGGTGCCAGAACCTTTCCTTGGGCTGCTCCACCATCGAGCGGGTGTTGCGCCCCTCGATGAAGGATTTCGACGCGACATAGCGGTACATCGGATCGTTCTGCAGCTTGGCATAGGGCCTGAAATAGGTCTGGGTGCCGTCCGGCCAGCCGATGATGGTCATGGTGGGGGAATGGGTGACGCCGGTCTTGGCGAGGAAGGTCGTCATGTCCTTGAACAAAGGCAGCGCCGCGATGGCGTGCTCCCAGCCGGTCTGGCCATCCATGGCAAAGCCCAGCGCCAGGATCGGCGAGGCGCCTTCGCCCGTCACCGGCATGCTGTGTTCGCGCGCCGCCTCGATCAGGTACTGGTGCTTCTTGCGGTTGGCGACCCGGAAGTTCTTGAGTGACTCCACCCCCACCGCCAGCCTTGACGAAACGTGATAGCGGGCATCTTCCATATTGTTGATGTTCACATGGTCGCCAAAACCGATGAATCCCCCTTCGGAGACCACCTGGCCCGTGCCATAGGTGCGCGGCCCAAGCGTGTAGCCGACCTCGGTCAGGTCCCGCAGCAGCGGATGATTGATATTGCTGCCCGAGGGGTCGCGCACCGTCGTCACGCCATAGGCCAGAACGGTGGACAGGCGCATGTTGCGACGCATGGGGACCCCATCATCCGCACCTTCCCCCCGCCCGATATGCGCATGCATGTCGATCAGGCCAGGAATGATGGTTTTTCCTGCCATATCCATCACGGTATCGCCGGCGGCAGGCTGGCATTCCCCGACACAAAGCAGCTTGCCCTTCTCGACGATGATGTTGCCCTTCTCGATCACCTGATCGTTTCCTGGGCTGCCTTCCATGGTGATGATCTTGGCACCGACCAGAGCGAGACGTCCGGGTGCCGGCGCGTTGGGCACAGTGACCTGCAGCCTGGTTTCGGTCTTCTGGCCGGTGGCCGTGTTCACCAGCACGAAGCGGTTGCCCGAAATAAGCTGAACTTCCGTGGGGCTGAACGATGCCGCGCTGGAATGGCCGTTGGGATCCAGACGGGTGCGGCCCTTGACCATGTCATTGGGATGGACAGCAATGACGGACCCCGGTTTCACTGCCGAGAGTTGCTGATAGAACAGGCGCTGGCCGCTCGCGAACAGCACACCATCGCCATTCGGGCGCAGCATCGGACTGTTACCCGACCCGCTGCGCGGCGGAAACAGCGCATGCACGCGTTCATCGCCGCCGCCGGGCGCGATCGAGACCACCTCGAACACGCGTGAGGTCGTGTCATCGCCGGGGAACGGCTCCATCATCACCATGGGGTTCTTGGAGCGACTCTGCCGGGCAAAGGAAATGCGCCCGTCCGACATGATTTCGGCCGGCTGGCTGAACACAAGCTGCGCGATGCGGCTCTCGGCACAACCGGCGGGATTGATGCGGCGCAATTCCCACCCCGCCCCGTCCCAGGGCGAGCCATCGGTCGGCGCGACGCTGCGCGCGGTCACCACCAAGGTACCGCCTTTTTCCCATTTGGGATGGATGAAGGCCGTGGCTCCGGAGCAGCTTTGCACGACCTTGCCACTGGCCACGTCCAGGACATTCAGCGCCCCAAGCTTTTCGTCATGCCAGGTGGCGAAGGCGAGCTTGGTGCCGTCCGGCGACCAGGCCGGGGTGATCTCGGCCGGTCCCTTGCCGTCACCGGCGATCACGGGCGTTGCGTCGCCGCTGCCACCCATATCCTTGCGCCACAGCCGTCCCAATGCCCCGAACACCAGCGTGCGCTTGTCGGGCGACAGCGCGGGCCACATATACAGGCGCGGCGTAAAGTTGGCTGCATTGGCGGCATCGAGCTTCGGCTTCACCAGTTCGCTGACCGTGCGCTGATAGCGGGCGGTGAAGGGAATCTGGGCGACCGCACTGGTCGCAACATCCACCTTCCACAAATGGCCTTCGCGCCAGAAGAGCACCGCCTTGCCGTCGGGCGTCCAGTCATGGCCGGGCATCTGGGTATCGACATAATAAGCGTGCGAGCGCGAGACATCGCGGGTGACGGGATTGACCAGCACCTTCTCGGTCTTGGTCTGGGTATCCAGCAGCACCAGGGCGGTGGTGCCCTTCAGGTGGTGGCGGCGCCAGAAGTAATTGTCCTCCGGCATTTCCTTGGCATAGGCGATGTAGCGTCCCGATGGATCGGGATGCGGCTCCATTTCGGCCGGAGAGCGGTCCGGCAGTTCGTGATAGGCCATGACCCAGGGCGATGCGATCTTGTCTTTTGTCGTATCGGGCAGCTCGGGGCTCGTCATGGTCTCAACCTTGCCCGTCGCCAGTTCGATGCGCTTCACCTTCTGGCGGTACTGGAAGATGGAAAGCCCGCGATAAGCCATCACCGCAGAATGGAAATAGACATAGCGTCCATCCGGCGAGAAGGTCGGGGCGTAATACTGGTCCGATGTCCCGGCCAGAAGTTCGCGCGGCTTGCCGCCGGCCGCCGGCACCAGCGCCAGCGCCCAGGTGCGGCGATGCCAGCCGCGGCCCGGCGACGCCAAGTTGCGCACGGCGACAATGGTCTTGCCGTCCGGCGACCAGGCCGGATCGGTGAACCGCATGAAGGGATCGCTATAGAGAATGCGGGTATTCGAACCGTCGGCATTCATTACCCACAGATTGTCCTGCCCGCCGCGGTCGGAGACGAAAACGATCCGGTTGCCGTCCGGCGAAAAGCGCGGATGGGCGTTGACGGCAATGCCGCTGGCCTGGGTCAGGGACTCTGCCGTCCCGCCGGTGATAGGAAGGCGGTAGATATGGCCCAGCAGGTCGAAGATGACGCTGTCGCCCCTGGGCGAAACCGAAAGCCCCGCCATGGTGGCTTCGTCCACCGTGAAGTCGAGCTTGTTGGGATTCTTGCCCTTGGGACGCATGAATTCCGCGTCCGCCCCCGCACCCACGCCGCTGGCGCTTCGGATCGGCGGAAGCTGGGACGGCGATTGCGCGCTGGAGCTCAGCACTGGCAGCACCAGGCCGGCGCACAGCGCCGAGGCCACGAACAGATGACGGCGTTTCATGCCCCTACCCCCTATGGTGCGCGCATCTTCGGCGCGTCTTGCCTAGGGCAAGCGTGAGCGAGCGCCCCGGACAAGTCAAATGGTCCGCGGGACGTGATGGGCCAGATTTTGCGCCTAAATCCGCCCTCAGGCGCGGATTTTCTGCGCCTTCACCTTCACCCGCATCAGATGCTTGTTGGCGGCGATATAGAGATAGCCATCAGCGCCCAGCTCGCAATTGGCGGCCGGTCCGCTGATGCGGATCACGCCGATGCGCTTTCCTTGCGGGTTGACGATGCTGATGCCGTCGCCCGACAGCCAGACATTGCCCATGGAATCCACCTTGAAGCCATCGCCGCTGGTGGCCTTGAAGCCCTGCTACCCCGCAGGTGGGCGCAGTAACCCCCACTTACTCTACCTTGTCAATAGGATTTAAGAGGTAACGTAGTTATTAATCGCTAAGTCAATGAAAGTAGTATTTTATCTCAACTAGTTATCGGTCCCGCTAAGCGCGCATAGCTAGAGATGCGATGGGCAACGAACTGGGATAGCGTTTAAAGCAAAGGGAGATTCTAAATGCTGACCCGCCTCGCTTCGTCCGCCACCTTTGCTGTGCTGATGGCTCTCGCGGTACCGGCACAGGCACAGACCGACTACACCACGCCGTTCCCGGCGCATCATGTGGCGGGCAATGTTTATTTCGTCGGCTCCAAGAACCAGGCGGTCTATCTGATCACCACGCCGCAAGGAAACATCCTGATCAATTCGGGCGTGGCCGAGAGCCCACCCCAGATCAAAGCCAGCATTGAAACGCTGGGATTCAAATACGCCGACACCAAAATTCTTTTGATCAGCCACGCCCATTTCGACCATGACGCGGGCAGCGCGCAGATCATCAAGGAAACCGGCGCCAGGTATCAGGTGATGGATGCCGATGTCAGCGTGGTGGAAAGTGGCGGCAAGACCGACTTCGCCTATGGCAACAAGACAGAGTGGCTGTACCCGGCGGTGACGGTCGATCGCAGCCTTCGCGACCGCGACACCGTTTCGCTGGGCGGCACGGTGCTGACCGCACACAAGACGCCTGGCCACACCAAGGGCTGCACCACCTGGAGCCTGACCGTGACCGAAGGCGGCAAGCCGCTGAACGTGGTGATCGTGGGAAGCCCCAACGTCAATCCGGGCTATCAGTTGCTGGGCAACACCGCCTATCCCAATATCGTGAAAGACTATGAGAAGACCTTCGCGACCCTGAAGGCCCTGCCGGTCGATGTCTTCCTGGGCGCGCATGGCAACTATTACGGCATGGAAACCAAGTATCCGAAGATCCAGAAGGGCGGCGCCAATCCCTTTATCGATCCGGCAGGGTACAAGGCCTACATCACCGACCGCGAAAGCGCCTATCGCAAGGAGCTGGCGCGCCAGCAGGCCGAGAGGCGCTAGGCGCGCGTTCCAATTCCCGTGGCCATCGCGCCATGCTAGGCTGCGCGGCAGTTGCGTGCGCAGTCCCAGCATTGCGGGAGAAGACCTTGCTCACGAAATTTCTCAAATCCGGTGCATTCGGCGGCGCGGCGTTGCTCGGCCTTGCCGCGCCTGCCCTCGCCGCTTTCGATCCCAACCTGCCCTATCCCGCGCAGGTCGCGGTTTCCGATGAAGGCGAGAAGGGGTTCCTGTTCCGGCGCTTTCCCGGCAGCGGACGTCTTTATACCTACGACCTCGACACCAGAACGCGGTCGGCCTGCAACAAGGAATGCGAAGGCAGACGGCGCCCGGTGCGCGCGCCCATGGGCGCTAAAGCGATGGGCGACTGGACGGTTGTGAAACGCTACGACGGCACGGGCCAGTGGGCCTACAAGGGCAAGCCCGTCTACACACTGTTCCATGACACGCCCGATGGTCAGGGCGAAGCCGGCCCCTGGCGTCTGCTGCGCTATGAAAAATAGCCGAACCGTCGCGCCCAACGGTACGCTGGGCACATGTGCTGGGTGAATAAGCTCATGTATTCCCCGTTGAACAAAACTCGAAAATCGCGATTGTTTTCAATAGCTAACCCAGTTTTGCTTATTAGTCTGCCAAAAGCCTCACGCCAAAATTGCACCAGTTTGGGTCATCGCGGATCTGTGAGTGGTCAAGAAAAACAGCAGATCGCTGGCCTCGTGATGCATACAGCAACCAAGCGCAAACCGGCGGCATCGCCCGCAAATTCCCGCATGGCCGGGCACACCCAGATCGTCGCGATTCTGGGTTCGGAAATCCTGTCCGGCACCCGCCAGCCCGGCAGCCGCCAGCCCTCGCCGGAGGAAATGTTCAGCACGTTCGGCGTATCGCGCGTGGTGTTGCGCGAAGTCACGCGCACGCTGGCCGCCAAGGGCATGGTCAAGTCCAAGACCAAGGTCGGCACGCTGGTGCAGCCGTCCGGCAACTGGAACTGGCTCGACCCCGAAGTGCTGACTTGGCGCAGCAATCTGGGCCTGGACCAGGGTTTTCTGGACCACATCACCCAGCTGCGTATGGCGGTCGAACCGGCCGCCGCCGCGCAGGCCGCGCGCAATCGCTCCGAACACGATCTGGCCGCCATGCGCGGCGCCCTGAAGGGCATGCGCACCGCCGGCGGCGACCATGACGTCTATGCCCAGGCCGACCTGGAATTCCATGTCGCGATCGGCGCGGCATCTGGCAATCCGCTGTTTCGTTCGCTGACCACCTCCACGCGCGTCGCGCTGTTCAAGTTCCTGCGCGCGGTGGTGGAAAGCGTGTACAGCGAAGAACATACGCTGACCATTTCGCACGCCAAGCACGCCAAGGTGTTCGAAGCGATCGCGGCGCAGGACGAAGACGGTGCGCGCGCGGCAATGATCGCAATCCTGGAGCATGGCCACATCCACGCCACATCGCAGATCGTCGGCGCCTGACGCAGCGCGTCAGGACTTGCGGAAGTGGAGCAGGTAATTTTCGCGCAGGCCCGGCACATTCACCTGCTCGACCAGGCGGAAGCCTGTTTTCTCGATCTCGGCGATAACCTCCTCCCTGGGCGCGCGCACATGCCCGGTCTGCCCGCCGGTCTTGGCCAGCTCCAGCACATACAGACGGCCATCGGCTTTGAGGGCGCGGCGGATATCGGCGTTCATCGCCGCGGGAAATTCAAAGTGATGATACACGTCGGAATGAAACACCACATCGACGGACGCGGGCGGCAGGTTGGTGCTGCGGTCGCCGCCCTGGACGGTCTCGACATTCTTCAGCCCGTCCCTGGCGGCATTCTGGGCGATATACGCCAGGAACTGGGGGGCGATATCGGTGGCATAGACCTTACCCTTCGGTCCCACCGCCTGGGCGAACAGGCGCGTGTAAAGCCCCGTGCCGGCGCCGACATCGGCAACGGTGTCGCCGGGCTTGAGCGCCAATGCTTTGAGCACATCCATGCGGGCGTGAAAGGCTTCGCGGCTTTCGCCGGTGAAGCGGGTAGCCCAACCCTCGACGTCCAGATCGGCACTTTTGAAAGTTTGGTTGATGGTCGGCGCGACGCTGGTTTCCTGCGCCACGGCGCCACACAGGCCTGCGGCCACAAGCAAGGCGGCAATGGGGATCATGCGCATGGGCGGCGTCTCCGGCAGGGGCAGCAAACTATGGGCCTGTTTCCCATCCCGATAAAGGCCGCCCGCCATGGCGCATCGGGATCGTCCCCACTATAAGCGGGCCGAACTTTCCCATTTTATGAGCAATCCGTTGCACCTCGACCTTGCCTTTTATGCCGTCGCCATTCCCGCCGTGGTGCTGATGGGTCTGGCCAAGGGCGGCTTTTCGGGGGTGGGGCAGATTTCCGTGCCGCTTCTGGCCATCGTCGTGTCGCCGGTGCAGGCGGCCGCCATCCTGCTGCCCATCCTGCTGGTGCAGGACGCAGTCGGTGTCTGGGCCTTCCGGCATGACTGGGACGGCCACATCCTGAAAGTCATGGTGCCGGGCGCGGCCGTGGGCATCGCCGCGGGCTATCTTCTGGCCGCCAAGGTTTCGGTGTCCGCCGTGTTGGGCGCGCTGGGCGCGATTTCGATCATCTTCGCGCTTTATCAACTGTGGGGCCGCCGCGCCGCCCGCGCCCTGGCCTCGCCGCCGCGCTCCTCCACGCCGATGGGATTTGTCCTGGGCATCGCGTCGGGCTTCACCTCGCAGATCGCCCATGCCGGCCTGCCGCCCTTCCAGATGTGGGTGCTGCGCAAGAAGCTGTCGCCCGCGACCTATATCGGCACCGCCGCGCTGTTCTTCGCCATCATCAACTGGGTGAAGGTGCCCGCCTATGCCGCACTGGGCCAGTTCACGCGCGAAAACCTGTTCGCCGCCCTGACGCTGATGCCGGTGGCCATCGCCTCGACCTTCGCGGGCGTCGCGCTGGTGCGCCGCGTTCCGGCGGAAGGCTTTTACACGGCGATCTACCTGCTGATGATCGCGGTCGGCGGGCAACTAATCTGGAAGGCGCTGCTTGGTTAGGCTTCTCGCCCTCGCCGCCGGACTGTTGCTGCTGGCCTGCAGCAAGCCCGATCCCGCGCGCGAACAGCTTGCGGCCTGTCACCGCCAGCTTCTGGGCAGCGAACCGCACCAGCCCGCCGACATCATCGAGGTGGCGGAGCATTACGCCATACCGCAATGCATGGACCAACACGGCTTTGTCTTCCTGCAAAGCGTCGCCGAATGTTCCAAGCGGGTGATCGATATCGACAATCCCGCCTGCTACGGCGGATCCGAAAAGCTGTAGCAACAGCAGTTGCGCGCCCGCCGCGCCTGCTTATGATGCTTCGAAAAACCGGGAGACGGCCATGCGGCGCGCCATCGTGCCAATCGCGATGCTGATCGGAATGGGAACGGCCACGGCCCAGCCCGCAGCAACGCCCCTGACGCCGCCACGCGTTCTGAAATATGCGCTGGCGCCCCGCCCCGATCCCCTGACCGCCTGGAAGACGCCCAACCGACCGCATTATAAGTTGTCGGACGTCCTGGCGGCGCATTCCACGCCGAGCTGGTCGCAGACCGTGGTGCAGGACGAGCATTTCACCGGCCGCTTCATCCAGATGGCGCCGGGCGAAAAGACCAAGCGCCTATTCTATGCGGACAACGAAATGTTCTGGGTGGTGCAGGCCGGCCAGATGCGCGTGCATGTCGAAGGCATGGACCCGTTCACGGCGGGCAAAAGCACCATCGTTCAGATTCCGGCCCGCACGCCGTTCCATTCGGAAGCCGTCGGCGACGCGCCGGTACTCCGTTTTGAAGTGACGCATACCGGCACGCTGCCCATCTATGCCGATGGCGAAACGCCGGTGCCGGTGGCGGGCCAGGATTATGTGCGGGTGTCTTATGACGCTGCGCCGCCGCCCGCGCTGGATCCGGCGAAAATCTATCTGGACTTCGACAAGGACGTGGTGGGCGGCAAGGTGCGTGCCGGACGATTCCTGAAATCGGGCAGTCTGATCCGGGGCATGAGCATTCCCACCCCGCCGCGCGACGACCAGGGCCACTGGCATACCGAGACCAACGAGTTCTATTTCATCATGGAAGGCAAGCTGGACTTCCAGCTCGAGGGCCAGGCGCCCTTCATCGTCGAACAGGGCGATGTCGTTTATGTCCCGCATGGCCGCTATCACCGCAACAACTATACTGGCGGCGGCATGGCCACCCGGCTGGCGATCTTCCCGACCGGCAACCTGAACAGTCTCAACCCCGAAAATCCTTCGAGGCAGGCGCCATGATTGCGCGCATCCTGATGGCCGCCCTGCTGGTGGCAACACCGGCCGCCGCGCAAACCAGCACCAAGTTTGGCTGGGCGCCCAAGCCCAAAGCCGCGCCCTTTATCGCGCCCAACCGCGCGCACTGGAGGCTTGCTGACCTGCTCAAGACCCACGCCCGGCAGAAAAGCTGGTCGCAGGTGCTGGTGCGCGATGCCGATGGGCTGACCGCAACCTATATCCAGTCCGCGCCGGGCGAAGTCTCGCGCCGCGTGATGTATTCCGACACCACCATCTTCTTCGTGGTGCAATCGGGGCAGTTGCGGGTTGCGATCGAGGGCGTCGATCCGTTCATCGCCGGCAAGGGCTTTATCGTGCAGGTGCCGGCGCTGCGCATGTTCCATGTCGAAACCGTGGGCGATGCACCTGCCCTGCGCTTTGAAGTCACGCAGACGCTGGCGCCGCCAATTTATGCCGAAGGCCAGAAGCCGCAAGCCGTCCGGGGCAAGCGCTTCGCGCGCATCGGCTATTACAGCCCGCCCGCGCCCTATGAAGGCATCAACAAGCCCTTCGTGGATTTCCACAAGGACATCGCCACCGGCCCGGTGCCGGGCCTGAATGTGGTGCAGGATGATTTCGTTTCGGCCCGCATCAGCCGCGCCATGCCTGCGGCGCAAACCACCAGCGCGCGCCCGCATTTCCATCTCAGCAGCGCCTTCGCCTTCGTGCTGGAAGGCGAAATGACCTATCGCATCGAAGGCGAAAAGGACATCGCCGCGGCTCAGGGCGATCTGGTGTATGTGCCCCAGGGCCGCTGGCACAGCGGTGCGCCCGCAGGCACCGGCATGTCGGCGCAGCTCACCACCCAGCCCGCCGCCAGTTCACTGAGCCTGAACGACGCTTCGCGCTAGATTTCAGCGCAAATCCGTCAGTCCGCGGCCCATGGCGATTCGGATCAGGTCAGCGGTGTGGGTGACACCCAGCTTTTCCTTGATGCGGCTGAGCGTGTTGGCGACCGTCTTGTAGGCGATGCCCAGCGCCTCGCCGATTTCCGCCAGGCTGTTGCCCGCAGCCAGCAGGCGCAGGATTTCCAGATCGCGCTGGGTCAGCGGCCGCAGGTAGGCATTCTCGCCGATTTCCTGGGCGGCGATTTCGCTGGCGATCTCCCGTTCGATCACCGTGCCGCCCGCCAGCACGGACTGCACCGCGGCGAGGAATTCCTCCGGCGCGGCACTTTTGCTGACAAAGCCGCGCGCGCCCGCTTCCAGCGCGCGGTTGGCATAAATCGCTTCGGTGTGCGCCGAAAAGACCAGCACCGCGAGCCCGGAATTCGATTTCAGTATCCGGCGCAGCAGCTCCAGTCCGCCGACGCCCGGCAGGTTGAGGTCGAGAATAACCAGATCGAAGGCATGGTCGCGAACCTGCTCCAGCGCCTCCTCGCCGCTGGCGGCTTCACGCAGCGCAAGGCCCGGAATATCCGCCAGCAGGCGGCGCACGCCCGAGCGCACGATGGCATGGTCGTCGATTACCAGAACCCGCGTCACGCCTCCTCCAGCTCCCGCAGGATGGGCAAGAGGGCGCGCACGCGCACACCCCTGCCTTCCAGATTTTCGATTGCGAACGCGCCGTTCAGCGCCCGGACGCGATTTTCCATGCCCGCCAGCCCCATGCTGCCCAGCCCCGCGCCGGACTGTTTGAGACCGCCGCCGTCATCTTCGACACTGACCGCTATGCCGGTGGGCTCTTCCGCCACGGCGATGCGGATGGACTGCGGCTTGCCGTGCCGCACCGCATTGCTGAGGCTTTCCTGCACGATGCGGAACACCGCCTCTTCGCTGCGCCGGTCCAGCGCCAGGCCGGGCGTGATGGCGCTTTCAAAGCGGATGGCGGGATAGCGACGCGACCAGAACAGCACCAGATCGGCAATCGCCGCCTGCAGCCCGAATTCCAGATCATTGGCGGGCCGCAACTGGCGCAGGATGTCGCTCACATGGCGCTGGATGTGCAGTGCCGCATCGCGGATCGTGCCGCCCAGCTCGCGCATGCGTGGGTCGGCCGATTTGGCGACGGCGTTGGCATCGACCTGGATCGCGAACAGATAGGGGCCCACCTCGTCATGCAGGTCGCGGGCGATGCCGGCGCGTTCTTCTTCCTGAACATTCTGGATCTGCCGTTCCAGCCGCTGGTTGCTCTCGGCATAGGCTGCCAGCCGCCCGGTCATATGGTTGAAGCCATGCGCCAGCGCCGCCAACTCGGGCGCGCCCCTGGTTTCCAGGCGCACATCATAGCGCCCTTGCGCCACCTCACTCAGGCCCGTCTGGAAGCGCCGCAGGAAACCGAAGGCATAGGCGAAGGCCGCCGACACCAGCACCATGGTGGTGACGCAGAAGAACAGCATCGTCAGGAACGCGTTGCGGGCATTGTTCCAGACTTCGGCAATCTCGTTGCGCGGATCGCTGGTCAGCACCACCACACACGGATAGCCCGGCAGATTGATGGGAATGCGCGAAGCCAGCGGCGGCGGCGTCATCAGGCGTTCGAACCAGACCGGCGCCGGAGCTTTCTGATGGCCAAGCTGGGATTGCACGATCACTTTGCCGGTTTCATTGACCAGCGCGGCGCGCACATGACGCTGGCCTTCGAAGCTGGCCACCACCTGGCGCAGGGTGACCGTGTGCTCGACATTGCCTTGCAGCGTGTCACGGATCGACCGCTCCGCGCCCCGGAAGGCGGTATGGACTTCAATCTGCGCCACCGATTTGGCATGCAGCAACAGCAGCGTGCCGCCGCCCAGAAGCGCCAGCACCAGCAGAACCGCGATAGAACCCAGAACCCGGAACTGGAGCGACATGCGCCAACTATACAGCCGCCAGGCCGCCGAACCTAGAATGGCAGAGCGGGGAAATTTTCCCGTTTCCGGCGCGCCAAATCCCGCTATTGGTTGACTTTTATGGGGTCAGCGGAGAAACCCATTTCATGAATATTCTGGGGCTTCATTTCGGGCACGATGCGGCCGCCTGCGTGCTCAGGGACGGCCAGGTGGCGTCCTATGTGATGCGCGAGCGCCATGCCCGGATCAAGCACGCGATCTCGCTGGATACTCGAACCATTCAAGCCGCAATGGACGCCGCCAGACTTACCTGGGACCAGATCGATCACTGCGCCATCACCTCGACCCAGAATATCGAACTGATCATCGACGATCCGGGCTTTGCCATCGCGCTGCGCAGCCATCCCCGGAACCAGGCGCCGTCGCTGATCCCCGATGCGCAGGCACAGACTGCCTTGCGCGACAGTCTGGGCAGCCATTCGCTGATGGATATTTTCTACAACCCGGCGCATGCCAAGTCTTTTCTGCGCCACCACTACCGCAACGCCTTTCCCGAGCATCGGGGTCGCGAGCCGCATGATTTTCACCGCTTCGGCATGCTCGACATCTTTGCGCAAAGCCCCGCCTGGCAGGGCGGCACGCTGGACGCGCTTGCGCAAACGGACTTTTCAGATCTGCTGGGCGGCGGCTCGCTGCGGCTGGGCTTTCACCATCCCGTGACGGTGACCATCGCCGGTCACGAACTGCCGGGCTATCTCATCGGCCATCACGCGGCCCATGCGGCATCGAACTATTACCAGTCGGGCTTTCGCCAGGCGGCGATCCTCACCCATGACGGTTTTGCCAGTGGCCTGGGCTATCTCAGCGGCATGTACATGTGGGGCGAGGAAAACCGCATTCACCCGCTGACGCCGCATCATCTGGCCATCGGGGGTCTGTACGATTTCGTCGGTACCATGCTCGGGCTCGGCCATGAAGGCCCGGCCGGAAAACTGATGGGACTGGCGGCATACGGCCAGCCCAAATTCTTCGACCCACGCTTTGTCGGCAACCAGTATGACTGGACGACGTCGGCGACTGATTTCCGCAAATGGTTCGACCATTGCACCGCGCAGGCGGCCGCGATGGGCTACAGCCTGGACGGGCTGGGCTATCCCGCGCGCATTCTCGATCCGATCAATGTCGACATCGCCGCCAGCACCCAGAAGCTGTTCGAGGAAATCTACCTCAAAGCCGTGCAGTCGCTGGGCACGATGCTGGGCCGCATGGGCAAGGTCAGCGGCAATCTTGGACTGTCGGGTGGCTGCGCGCTCAATTGTCCCTCCAATAGCCGCATCTTCCGCGAAAGCGCCTTTGAGCATGTCTATGTCGAACCGGGCTGCGACGACAGCGGCCTGGCCATCGGCGCCGCCACCTGGCTGTTTCACAACGTCCTGGACAATCCCCTGCCTGCCGCACCACAGGATTTCTACGCCTCGCCCTATCTGGGCTTGCCGATCGCGGACGATGCGATCCAGACGGCGCTGGACGCCGTTTCTGATAGAGTGGAATTTCGCGCCTGCGCCGATGCCGCGCAGGACGCGGCGCAGGACCTGGCCGATGGCCGGATCATCGGCTGGTTCGAAGGGCGCAGCGAGATTGGCCCCCGCGCGCTAGGCCACCGTTCCATCCTCGCCGATGCGCGCGAACGGGCGAAATGGGAACAGGTCAATCTGGTGAAGGGCCGGGAATTCTGGCGCCCTTTTGCCCCGGCGGTGCTCGCATCCGAAGCGGCAAACTGGTTCACCGGCCTGCCACTGCCCTCGCCCTATATGTTGTTCACCGGCACGGCGACATCGTCGAAGGTGCCAGCCATCACCCATGCCGATGGCACGGCGCGCATACAGACGGTGGACGCGACGTCAGGTGATTTCTTCCGCTTGCTGGAAAGCTTTTTCGCGATCACCGGCGTTCCGATCGTGATGAACACATCGTTCAACGGCCCGGGCGAACCCATTGTGGAGTTGCCGGCGGATGCGCTGCGCTTTCTTATCAGTTCGAAGCTGGATGCGCTTTATATCGGCGGCATGCGCGTGACGCGCAAAATGGGCTAGCCGCCCGGCGCCATATCGTTTTCATCCGCTTCGCCCGGTGGCGGCAGCATTCCGGTTCCTGCCGTGGCGCCCTTGTTGGTCAGCTCCGGCTTGTCGTGCGGACCGGCGGCGGAAACATTCGGGTCGCCGCTGGCCTGCCCCCTTTGAAGTGGTCCGACGTGAAGTATGGTTTTGACCACGGAGGAGAAGGGGAATGGCTAGGAAACGGCATAGTGCTGAAGAGATAGTTGGGAAGCTACGGCAG
>Ga0222712_10000727_pt1 | contig 41898 bp, 40 predicted proteins | sample C33_657DmetaG_FD_165043 | JGI IMG/M metagenome (GOLD analysis project Ga0222712, IMG submission 165043) | Estuarine water microbial communities from San Francisco Bay, California, United States - C33_657D | ecosystem: Environmental > Aquatic > Marine > Unclassified | place: USA: California... | reverse complement strand
TGATGAACCAAATGATAAAACGTAACAAGCGTAGAAATTGATTGATTTCAAACTTACAAAATACACAAGAAGGCTGTGAACGTAAAAAATTATAATAATAATTCACAGGATATAAACATTGTAATGCAGGAAACATTTCCCTAACATTAACTTTACAAATTGATTACCTTATAGATTGAACTTGCTTCAAAATAATATTTATGGGAATTTCACTTGATGTCATTTCACACACCAGAAAACTTCTGCAACATGGGATTTTCAATCACCTTACAGACGAAAGTATTTCTGTGCTCCACCACATGATCATTCAATCAACAGGCAATGAGATGAATAAGAAAAGATTCTTCGAACTTTGGAGAAAAGGAGATTTTAGCGAAAATTTCACTCACATGCAACTACTTCAAGAAACTAATTTTCTTCTACAAAAAAATGGTGAAAGACCTATTGAGGAAAATTTTCTTGAATATGTTACAATTTAGTTGATCCTAAATATAAAAGTATTAGCGCCCTCTATTTCAATAATAGATTATAAGTTTTTATAGTCCCTTTATATCTCCCCTTCAAACTTATCTGATAATTTGGATAAGGAAATGCGAAGATTTCAGTTAACCCAAATCTGTACAACTGTATATTTTAGTACCCATTTAAATCCTGTGATTTTTAACTACCCTTCAAAAATTACTTACTTTATAAATTCAAATACAAACGAAGTAGTAATTGAGTGGTTACCTGACACTAAGCCACTGCCTGTTAAAAAATAAGGAGAGGTATTGTTCAAGTATCGCCACTCCAATCTCCATAAATTATTTTTACCGATTTTTCTATCAATATTGAGTGAGTAACCCTTCATTTGGAAAAATTGATCATTGATCAGTGGAACAACAGTACCGGATTTGTCTTGATAATATTCTAGTCTTGCGGCAAAAGCCCATTGTTTCGTTTGAAATCTAGTAATCAAAATCGGTGAATACCATATATTTATATCAGTAGATCTATGTTGTTTTTGCTCAAGCCCATGATCTAAACCTAATGTAATTCCAAGTTTGTTTGTCATTTGATATACCGCATAGAAATTATTTAAATACCGCCATTGAATGATACTGTCTGGCTTCATATTTCCTAAAAATGTGCCCCAGTTAATGCTAAGTGCAGATGTTGGCTTGTAAGATATTTGTGTACCCAAAGAAGGGATCAGATTGGATTGTAAAATCCTGGTTCGCTGCCACCCATTGAGTAAAAACATAGATGCATAAACTTTTTCATTTTTAGAAGTTTGCGAGAGCCTGATACCATTCTCATAATAGGGTGTATTCTCTGCAAGAATACTTCTTGTGGGAGTCCAGCAATCTTTGCTGATTGCACTTTCAAATCCTATATGGGATGGCATTACACCAGCATCAAGCCAAAGGTTTCTGTTTTTTGAAATTTTTACCCCAGCATTGGCTTCAAATAAATGTTTCAACAAACCTGGCTCACTTGAAAGGTTGTAGGTTGCATAGGTTCCAGTCATTAAACCAATATTGGCTCTTGTTATCTTTCCTTTATAAGAAACACTCGCCAGAGCAAGATTCGCATTAATTCTATTATGTTTTTTGTAATTGTATACAAAAGATGCTTTTTCATTAGTCAAGGGTCTATTGAAATCATATGAGTAATATGCATCAATATAAAATCGAGTAGTAACGTTGGATTTATTTGAAGATGAATCTTGTGTATAACCTACACGTAGCCATATAATAAAAAAGAAAAGTACTGATGAATACTTCATCTATCAAAAATAATCAAATATGCCATGCTGATATAATTATGGATATACTGACAAGAAATTAAAAATTTATAAACTCCCTAAATATTGTATTCTTACATTTGATTTTTAATTCAAGTCCCCTAGGTGCAAGAATACATTAAAAGGATTGTACTTGTGTAGGAAAAATTTTGGTTTTATGAATAAAGTAATTCAGTTCCTTAAAAAGTACAAAAATGAAGTTATCGTGGGGGTGCTGGTACTTCTCTCCTTGATTTTCAGAGATGCAATAAAATCCTTTTTTTAAACGTGCAAGAAGATTTAAATCTTAAAATATATTAAATAAAATATCATTGAAAACTCCATTCAACAAATTTCTTTACTTAGGCTTTTTATTAATTGGTTTTTATCAGGCTTTTTTGAATAATGATTATATGTCAGCCGCTTCCTCTCATGGAATTGCCCTGGCTTTTGATCCTTTTGACACTGAACAAAAATGGAACGATAGACCTACCTGGCAGAAAATAGTTTTAGTTATTCACCTTGCATTGGTGGCTGGAATGTTTGGTTTCGGTATTGGCATAAATGATAAATAATACCCTTACTTTCCCTCTCCTTACTTATCTTATAAGAGGATAAGTCGAAGATGAAGATTTCAGGGAACTCCAAAAAAACTGTGCACCTTTCTGTGCACTTTCTGCGCACTGTTTCACACTCTCTACAAATTCTATTATTTCAAATATATCAATATAGCTTTCTAAAACATAAATAGGAACGATATGTTTCTACAAAAATTTTCTCACATAAATCAAATATGCATCCGATTGAATATGATTGACTTCAGTTAATTCAAATTCTTTTGTACTCGAGATATCTAATATGGTGTTTGCATTAATAAATTTTATCGCATGTTGATCCATCATAAGTTTTGGTGCAATAAATAAATGCATCTCGTCAATATAATTATGCATCAACAATTGAGTAGCAAGCTTGCCGCCTGCCTCTACAAGCATTCTATAATGTTGTAAGTCGAATTGCAACTTCATCAAGACTTCCAAATTAATATTTCCATCAACATCAAAATCGGTAAAAATTACCCTGACATTATCCGGTACTTTTTTTAATTCTTTTTGAGCACCAAAGAGATAGATAATAGAATTGGGATGTGTCTGAAATATAGACAACCCTGAATTCTCACGATTCAATAATTTTAAATCGCGATCTATTACAAGGACATTTTTATCATAAATGCTCCCATCCTGCTTACGGATATTTAATCTTGCATCATCTTTTATAATGGTATTATATGTAGTTAAAATTGCATCTGCAGAAGGTCTCAATTTTTCATGAACATATTTACGACTTAACTCATTACTCAACCATTTGCTATTGCCATTTCTGTCGGCAATTTTTCCATCAATGGTCATGGCCATTTTAAGTACAACATAAGGACGCTGGTAACGTTGATTGACAAAAAATTCTTTATTCAATTCAATCAACTCCGGATGATTATGGACCTCCACATCAATGCCAGCATTCCTCAATACGTCCACTCCACTCACCAAGGGGTTTGGATCTCTTGAACCAACGATCACTCTCTTGATACCGTGCTTTTTAATCAACTCCGTGCAGGGAGGCGTTTTACCCTGATGAGAACATGGTTCCAATGTAACATAGAGACTGCACCTACTTAAATCACTTTTTTGACGCAATGCATTGTTGATGGCATGGACCTCTGCATGTGCCTGACCGAACTGCTCATGACAACCTTGCCCTAGAATAACCCCATCACCTGAAACCACCACAGCTCCCACCAATGGATTGGGTCGAACCCGCATAAAATCAGCTGTTTTTGCAATGTTAAATGCTGCTTCCATGAAAGAATCCATTGCCATTTTAAACTAGTTTTGCGGAAATTTTTACTGATGTTTACTGGTATCGTCCATAAAGGTAAGGTTGTTGCTTTGAAGAATACAAGGGATGGAATTGAAATAGGAATCTTGTCATCATCAAAATTACCCAAGCTCAATAATGGTGAAAGTATAGCGATTGACGGCGCTTGCCTGTCAATGATTCAACAAAAAAGTAATACCGTAAGCTTTTTTGTCTCCCCTGAATCCCTTGACAAAACCATTATCGGTCAATATAAAAAAGGGTCTATTGTCAACATGGAACTGCCCCTCTCAAAACAAGACTTTTTAGGCGGTCATTATGTATTGGGGCATGTTGATACAATTTCTTTTGTAAAAAATATCAAAGTACTAAATGAAGTATGGTTTGTTGAAATTGCACTGCCTAAACAATTTACACAATATGTTGTTTATAAGGGATCTATTGCAGTGAACGGTGTTAGCCTTACTGTAAACAAAGTAAATAAATCCAGTTTTGAACTTTGCATTATACCGGTAACACTACTAAAATCAAACGTTTCAACACTGGTGAAAGGCGCATCGGTAAACTTGGAGTTTGATATTCTAGCAAAATACACAGAACGAATTTTAAAAAAAGGAAAATGAAATTTACCGACCTCCATATAGCTCTGGAAACGTTTAAAAAAGGGAATCCCGTCATCGTCGTTGATGCGTTGTCAAGAGAAAATGAAGGAGATATTATATTTCCTGCAGATTGCTCAACACCAGAAAAAGTAAATTTTTGTGCAACCAAAGGGAGAGGCTTGATTTGTATAGCAATAGATATAGCAACAGCAGAACGACTCGATTTAAAACCACTCAGAACCAACCAGCAGGACCAATTTCATACAGCGTTTTACGACCCGATTGATGCGGCTGCAAAACATGGAATCACAACAGGTATCTCTGCCCACGAAAGGTCTGCAACAGCAAAAATCGTAACTGATACAAATGCTACACCAAATGATTTTATAAAACCAGGTCACCTCTTCCCGGTTGTCGCAAAGGAACGAGGATTGCTGGAAAGGGAAGGTCATACAGAAGCAAGTATAGATTTATGTAAAATGACTGGGCACTATCCCGCTGCCATCATCTGTGAAATGATGCAAGAAGATGGAACGATGATGAGAAGAGAGGAATTATTAGATTTTGCACAAAAACATGCAATGCCAATTATTTCTATCCAACAAATTCTGGATCACAGAATTCTCACTGAAAATCATGTTGAGCACATCTCTCAAGCGCAGCTTCCAACAAAATTTGGGGACTTTACTATACATGCCTTTAAAAATAATTTTTCAAATATTGAACATGTTGCACTCTTTAAAAACTCAAATTCAAGTAAAAAACCAATCGTAAGAATACACAGTGAGTGCATAACGGGTGATGTAATGTCTAGCTTGCGATGCGATTGCCGAGATCAGCTTGAAAAATCAATGAAACGCATTCAAGAAAACGGAAATGGCCTTCTCATATACCTGAAAGGACATGAAGGAAGAGGAATCGGTATATCGAATAAAATAGCAGCCTATGCATTACAAGAGGAAGGACTCAATACATTCGAAGCAAATGAAAAACTCGGATTCCCAAGGGACAATAGAAATTACCAAGATGCAATTTGGATACTTAAATACTTTGATATTGTAGACTTTGACTTGATCACCAATAACTCTGATAAACTGAATACTGTACTAAAGAATGGACTCTCCGCAAATATTACCCAAGTTAATTCGCAGGTTACTGGGTATAATGAAAGATACTTAAAAGACAAAATCAACATTACAAAACACCAAATAATACTTGAACAATGATAGCAATCGTAAGATCTATATTCAACAAAGAAATTACGGATAAACTTTTAGAAGGTTGCGTGAATGAACTCGTACAAAAGAAGATCGAATACCGCATATTTGATTGCCCTGGTGCTGTAGAAACGGTTGGTTATACCAAGAAAATAATCGACACTTTAAGACCTGATGCTATAATTGTCATTGGCGCTATCATCAAAGGCGATACCGATCATTACGAATATGTATGCAATTATGTAACACAAGGACATTCCTATTTGGCAACACAAGTAGATGTGCCAGTAATATTTGGGATTCTCACAACTCAAAATGAACAATTGGCGCTTGAAAGAGCATCTACTAATAATATGAATAAAGGCAAAGAATTTGTTGATACTGCCTTATATATGATGAATGTATACAAATTTATATAAAAGAAAATATAGCTTAATAAGCTAATTGAACAAAAAAATGAATAAATATAAATTCACCAGATATAATCTCTCCTGTTGATTACCAAAAAATTAATTCAGAAAGTTAAATTTCATTCAGAAGAGCATTTGATTATTGCAGGAATAGAAGTTGAGAAATAAATTTTCAAATGGGTTCGCAAAAATACTTTACTTATGTAAGTACCCCTTAGTGTACCCCCAAAATAAAAAAGCCTCATAAATTATTGATTTACAAGGCTTTTTGCTAGTGTTTGTGGTGTGGGGCATGCAGCCTTTTCTGAATGATCGTTATAGCAAATCTTTCAACTTTTTGATTTTCATCCACTTTGGCATTGATCAAAATGAATATATGTTGTTATAAACTGTACCAAAACTCAGAAAACTGCGCACCTTTCTGTGCATTGTTTTTGACAAGAATAAAGGGGTCGATACAATCATATGTGACACTTCCAATGTAACATTTGCATAATATTTAAATAATAATAAGCTAATTACTCAATAATACTTTCGCAGAAATTTAAATTGTGAGAAAAATAATATTTGCGTTATTCTTCATTTTCATTTTCAGCTGTAGAAAAGAGGAAACCCCAGAAATACCTCTGGAAAATATTACAAATGAGGACTTATCATCTTACCAGGAAATTGGCTCAGTTGCACTTGGAGGTTTGGGTGCTGCTGAAATTACAGCATTTGACCCTGCAAGCAAGCGTTTATTTGCAGTAAACAATAGTGCTGTAAATAAAATTGACGTAATCGATCTATCGAATCCCTCTGCACCTGTTGTTATTAATTCAATATCATTAACAAATTATGGTGGATACGTCAATAGTGTGGATGTGTATGATGGAAAGGTAGCTGCAGCAATAGAATCCAGCAATAAACAGCAAAATGGCAAGGTAGTAGTTTTCAATACCACAACACTTTCAGAGATCAAAGCTGTGGAAGTTGGTGCATTGCCTGATATGGTCACATTTACAAAAGATGGTCAATACATACTCACAGCAAATGAAGGTGAACCCAATGATACATATACTAACGATCCTGATGGCAGTGTTTCAATTATCAAAGTGTCAGACTACACTGTAAAAACAGTCAATTTTAGTGCATTTGAAAATCAGCTGGCTGCTTTGACTGCAAAGGGATTTAGAATCTATGGCCCAGGAAAAGTTTTTACAAAAGACATAGAACCAGAGTACATTACTGTGTCGAATGACTCAAAAACAGCGTGGGTCACATTACAAGAAAACAATGCAATAGCCGAATTGGATATTGTCAATGGTGTGTTTAAGAAAATCACACCACTCGGTTTCAAAAATTACGGGTTGAGTGGTAATGAGATTGATCCGAGTGATAAAGACAGCAAAGTAGAATTCAGATTAACAGAAAATGTATTTGGAATATATCAACCAGACGCGATTGCACAATACACGTACAACGGAACAACTTATTTATTAACTGCCAATGAAGGTGACGCTCGGGAATACACTGGCTTTAATGAGATGCGCAGAGCTGGCGTAAGTACGCATGTTTTGGATGCAACGAAGTTCCCTAATGCAAGTACTCTGAAAGCAGATGCACAATTAGGAAGATTAAACACAACCACTACCTTGGGTGATACAGACAACGATGGTGATTTTGATGGAATCTACAGTTTGGGTTCACGTTCATTCAGTGTATGGAATGCATCCAATGGAGAGCAAGTATTTGATAGTAAAAATGAATTAGACAAAAAAGCTTTTGAACTTCAATTATACGATGATGCAAGAAGTGATGATAAAGGAACTGAACCTGAAGCAGTTACCATCGGAAGAGTAGGCAACAAACAAATTGCTGTAATAGGTTTAGAAAGGGCTGATGCTTTTGCCATATATGATATAACAAATCCGGTAAGTCCGGTTTTCGTTAAAATGTTTAAAACTGGAGATGCCCCAGAAGGTGTCCTATTCATTCCTGCAAGCAAGAGCCCAATACAGCAAAGCCTTATAGTAGTATCCAGCGAAAACGATGGGTTTGTTAAAATATATAAAGCCAACAAACAATAACTCTGCCATCACTACATTGCTGTCTTTACAGAGTAAGTAAAATGTGGCTAATATAAATCTGTTTTTGAATGAATGGTAAATGCTCAAGAGTATTTACCATTCACCAATTGTTCAGCTAATCCAAAAGAAAGTGTCATACCTGCCCCACCAATACCATTAACGATTGTTACACCCTCCATCGGACTTACCACAATTTCTGTAGCACCATTTTTCAATTTGGGATAAACACCATTCCAGGTAGCCGCAATTCTTTGATCGGGAATCAGTGCGAAAGTCCTCAAATAATCCAATATGAATGCATTGATGATATGTTTATCAAATGGATCATGTGTTGGCCCATACTCATGTGAATCTCCAATAATAAGTTCTCCCCTTGAATTCTGTGATACCATTACATGTATACCCCATTTAATATAATCAGGCAAGGTATCAGCATAGTGCTTTTTTAAGAGATCAAGCGAAGCACCAGCTGCATGAAAACTATGATAATGAGTTAAAGATAAACCGCCACAAAGTGAAGGGCCTAATTGCCATTCATTTGGCTGAGTCACAGTCTTCATCATTTGAAGTTTGCACTTTGTAGTAACATTGGCCTCAAATATTTTAGGAAAAAGATTCTCAAAGTCTGGACCCGTACAAACATATATTTCATCTGATTCATAGGTGGAAACAGTCGTTTTTAATTTACCTGTTTGAACTTCTGTAACATGTTCCTGCCAGTGAAATCCAACATTATACTTTTCTTGTAAAAATTTCGAAAGTGAAGATATTGCAATGGGAGCATCAACTATCATTTCATCTGGACTGTACAAACCACCTTTCAATTCTACAGGATTGACTGCATGCGATTTTTGTAAAGTATCTGCCCTATTCAACAATTTATATGAACGATTATCCTTTATATTCTCATAGAAATCATTCAAAACTTCCCATTCTAGATTTGTATACGCTAAATGTAGTGAGCCGGTTGGATTATACCAGATGCTTGCATCGATAGCAATATCATGCCAGATATTTCTTGATAGTAATGCACGTTCATACATTTTTCCTTCGGTTTGACCGATTGGCCAAATCATACCAAAATTTCTTATGGATGCACCCACTGCAAATGCACTCCGGTCAAATACTTCAACCTGATAACCTTTTATAACAAGTGCACGTGTTACAGCAAGACCGACAATACCTGCACCGACTACTATTGCTTTCTTTTTCATATCAATTTTTGATAAGTTTTTTTTCAATATGTTTAAATGAATAAAAATTTATAACAGTAAGCAAGAGTAAAAATATTCCGGTAACAAAGCCGGTAATTTCAAAAAATCTAACCCAACCAATATTGGGAGTAGCTAAGTTTTTGAATAGTAATAAAACGGTACTGCCAAAGTATCCCGCTGTGTCTGCCATTGACATCAAAAATCCTGCATTGCTTTTATACTTAAAATGTGCTATCCATCTTTCAAAAAACAATGTATGGTATCCTATATATGGTAAATACATCGCAAATCCAGCTGTGATCATCCAAGAAATTCCATCCAAGTAGCCATTGTAAAATAACAAAGTGGAGAGTAACATTAAGATGCCACTGAAAAATGTTATATAAAAAATAGAGTAAAAAGCAATTTTATTATTTTTGATCAGTATCATAGATGAAATAATAATCATCACTATCAATGCTATGGGGATTTCTGAAAATGCCAACAACATTGGGGTGTGCGTGTATCCCATTGAATTCCAAAATTCTACAGCAAAATTATCTCTGATGTCACGAAATATTGTGAGCGCAATATATATGAGCACTGAAATAATGATTCCAGGAGCAAATTGTTGAATGAAAATGAACCTCTCCTTACCCGACATTGGTATACGTGTAGTTCTCAACAACTGGTCATGCTCAGATGGGGCTGGAATCCGCTTCAGCAGCAATATTCCTAATAGCAAGATTGGAATATAAAAAAGAGCTGTTATGAAAGGCATCCATGACTCTGAAGTATTGAAAATATCTAATACCAATTTTCCAGATGATTTCACCAAACCAGAAGACACAATAAAACTAGAAGCCATAATAGCACCAAGTAACTCAGTAGATTTTCTACCTTCTATAAATCCAAAAACAACGCCCCAAATCATTCCTAGAGGCAAGCCGTTGATAAACATAAAAACAGCATTATAAGGATAAGGAGTTATCCCAAATAAGAACAATGAAATCAATGCTAAAAACAAAAGTGCCAATAAGACAACCAGTCGATTGGCAGGCTTCAATTCAGAAATAATTTTAATGCCAATAAATTTTGAAACAGTATACCCAATAAGTTGCAATATGATCAATGCAATTTTAAAGTCAACTCCCATGAATTGCTTGTCTTCAAAAGTTGCTGCTGTAAATGGCTTTCGAAAAGCATACATGCATAAATATGTAATGAACACTGCAAAAGAGGCATTAACAAAAAAATTTCCTTTTTTGACACCTGAAGTCTCACTCAACATATCTACCTCATTTTTCAACAAAATCAATTGAAAACTTCTTTAATGACTGATGGCAATGATGCAATACTATCTATGATTTGTGTGTGTGGATATTTAACAAGTGTATCATATGTATTTGCACCGCTCAGCACTCCGATATTTCCCTTACAACCAGCATTGAACCCAGATAGCAAGTCTGCCGGGGTATCTCCAATTTTTATCACTTCATGAACACTTTGTATGCCTAGCTTAAACATTGCATGATGTATCATAAAAGCTGTAGGACGGCCAATACCATTTGTATCTTCAACATCAATACCAATGTCTACTAACCCGCGTTCCTTCCATTGAAGACCTTCCATGATTGCTGTATTAACATCATTATGAAATCCTGTATCTGTTGCTACTAAAATTCCTTCTCTATGACACCATTCAAAAGTTTCTTCTGCTCCTGGCATAGGGAGAACTTCATTCCTGTAATGAGCAACCATTAGTCCTGAATAATAATGAAAGACCTTGGTAGCTAGTTCATTGTATTCAGGAAAATGATATGACTCCAGCTGTTCAATGGATACATCTTTGCCATGATCCCTTGCAATCATAAATTCGTAGAGCCTTATTTTATTGGTTCCTATAGTCTTTTGAAAATCCTCCAGAGTGGCATGAATCCCAAATGTAGTTGCACCTTCATAAAGACACTTTGCAACTGCATTGTCATCTTTTACAGTTGTGCCAGCAAGATCGAATACAACGAGTTTAATTTTGCTCATCACAGTACATTTGAAAAATCTATACCTACACGAAATGGATTTTTATTCAATGCGTATTCAAACGCTTTATTAACTTCCTCAAGTTTAAATCCTCCTTCAATCATTGACTGAAAATCAAACAATTCATAACAAGACTCAATAAACGCTACAGCAGTAATCAAATCTTTTTCATTATAATTATGCAGTCCTTTGATAGAAAGAAGCCTCCGTACAATCATTTCCCCATTTACTTCAAATGACGTTTGTGGGAAAGTAGCCCCAATCCATACTGCAATACCCCCAATATCAAGCAAATTCAAAGTTGATGACATTGCTGTAGGCAGGCCACTAAATTCCATAACAACATCAATCTTAACATCTTGCCCGGCTTTGGCATTTATTTGCTCTTGGATTGTATGGGTATCATTTGATACAACAGCGATATCTGCTCCAAATTGAAGTGCTCTGTTAACCCGCTCTTCACTGATATCTACAGCTATGATTCTCTTGGCATGACCATTCGATGCCATTGCACATGCGATGGTACCCAACATACCCGTACCGTTTACCAATACGGTTTTGTCTTTTACTTTATCTGCAAGTCGAAATCCTCCTGCAACTGTTGCAAATGAACAATTGATCAGTGCTGCAATAGGATCTGGTATGAAATCCATTAATTTAACTATCGGTGTATTTGGTCGAAGTATAATATAATCTGCCAAGCCACCATGCAATGTGTTTTTATCTGTGAGCTGTTCATGTCCATATTTAAACAACAGCTCTGACTTTTGAGGTATCCCCTTAAGCGCATATATCGAATTCGGATCACTGGCATAAATTGCCCATGTTATTCGATCCCCGATCGACATATAATGACCTCTTAGATCTGTTTTGTTTGCCCCATCAGCAAACTCAATAATTCTCCCAACAATTTCATGTCCCAATATGGTTGGAGATTTTTCTTTTCTAGACCCCTGATAGGTGTAAATATCACTTCGGCAAATTGTAGTATAGGATATCTTAACCAATATTTCTCCTTCTAATAAAGAAGGAATTGTTATTTTATGCAAAGAAAACTTCCCGGATGTATCATCAAAAATAGCCAATCGTGACTCCATCTTAGACTGTTTAATGGATATAGTTTTCCAATTCGGAAAGACGATCAACTATGATATCTGGTTCGTATTCCTGCAATTCTTCCCGACTGTACGCGCCTGTAGTTACAGCAGCAACCAATCCGCAATTGCTCATTCTTCCCTCTTGTATGTCAACCATGGTGTCACCAACTTTGATTACTTGAGCTGCATCAGGTACCTTAGCTCTTTTCATCAGGTTTTCAATCATATACGGGTAAGGTCTGCCTTGGGGAACTTCATCACTTGCAACATATAAATCAACCATTCCTTTTTCAATCCACTGCATTCTATCCAATATAATTTCTACAATCACTTTTGGAAAACCAGAATCCAACGCAACAACAATATCTTTTGATTTTAGATAAACAAAAAAATCTTCAGCGTACTTAATAGGCTTCACTTGTGGCGAATTGGTATAGAATTTGATCATATGAGTAACAAATTCATTGTGTATATAATTTACTTTTTTTTCGTCAACTAGAATATTTTTACTGTCCAATACTTTTGTTATTGCTTCCGTTTTTTTGAAACCCATCAAGGGATTTATTTCATCTATGGAGAGATCAACACCGTAATTTTGAAATGCCTCTACAAATGCAATTGCAACAAAATCTTTATCAACAATTGTTGTCCCGGCAATATCCAATACAGCTAATTTATATTTTCCCATGACTCTTAAATTGATAGCAATAAATGATTGAGAGATTTTTCTTTAAATACTTTTAATGATGGCAGTGCTTTCCCAACTACTTTCGCTTTGTCATCCCATGTACGCATCTTGATATACTCACTAAAACACGGATCAGATTCAAAAGCTGTGGCTTCTTCGGCAGACATTCTGCCGCCTTGATGTTCTAATGTTAATTTGCTTGCATCAGACAACTTATCGTAATAATCTGGAAACTTAAAAGTCAAAAATCGCTTTGCCTCTACATGACTCTTGACAAGCTTTGCAATTCTCAATGAAAACCCCCGAGCCAGTAAATAATTCTGCCCAATCGATTCATGATCCATGACGCCAACCCCCTCCATGGTTTCAACAGGCATGACAAACTCAAGTAAGTGACCAATGTCATGAAAAAATGCTGCAAGTACAACCTCATCATCACATCCCTCTTCAATAGCCAATTGACCACACTGAGTCATGTGTTCTATTTGAGAAACAGGCTCTCCTATATAATCGGATAGTCCGTACATTTCGTACAGTCTGAAAATTTCATCTACATTGGCTGCTGCTTGCTCTTTTGTCATATTTTTAAACATTTATTAAAATAAGTGGCATAAATGTAGTGCTTTAATTAATTTGAACCATTGTTGTGTTTTTCTCTCAATTCGTCTTCATTGTCCATCGAAGATCCTGCCAATATTTTTTTCCAATCTATATCACGTTTATACCTTTTCATGGCCTTGGAAGGATCAAAAATTCTTTTATCAGAAAACTCAAGTGAGTAATTATCAAAATTGGGAGTTTCTGTGAAAAAGTCTGATAAATCAGATGCTGTAAGATCATACTGATTCACATATGGAACACCTAGTATGTTATATATGAGTTTTAAAATTGATCCAAAATTTGCATGTGTATGAGAAGTATAGCTTTTCTTAATATAGGGACCGGCCATCATTAAAATACTTCTGTGCGCATCAATATGATCAACACCGCCCTGTGGATCATCTTCGGTAACAATTACCAACATATTTTTCCAATATGGTGTTCTTGATAAAAAATGCAACATTCTGCCGAGCGCTAAGTCATTATCGGCCATGAAACTCTGAGGAAAATAATAACCGTCGTCTGGTCTTGATGATGCACTGTGGTCGTTTGGTAATTGAACGGTGACCAACGCCGGCATCGTATCTTTCCCACTCAACCACATTTTTTTAAACTCTGACTCAAATTGATTCATCCTAAATTGGTCAGGAATATTCATATTGAAACCTGCATAGTTATGACTTGTTCTTGAGAACAATGCCTTTTGCATGGGGACCATCACCAAATGTCCAGCACCAGTCGCAGTATCCCTCCATTCTTCACGAACATGTGCTGTTTCATTTGCTTGTCCAAAATTATAAAATTCAATTTTTTTTCTCTCAAGCGCTTCCCATAACCCACCGATCTCTGCATAGTCCTCGGGATCCATACTTCCTGTCGAGCCAGGAAATCTCCTCCCAGGTACCTTAGAAAAATAATTGGCGGTTTTACTCGTGTTTGAATTTGTTTCAACCCATTCATTTGGTATGACTCCCATCATCCAATGATGCCCGTGGATGGAAGCATCACTGTCACAATAAAAATTATCACTGAAAGAAAATTGTTTTGCAATTTTATGATGATTAGGACTTACATCCGCTTTTTTAACTAAGATATCATCGCTTAATTTGGTACGATTTCTGACATCAACCTGCATACCAAACCTTGCAAGTGTTGAATCTCCTTTCCCCTCTAATAGTTGACCAAACACTTCATCATAAGTTCTATTTTCCTTGGTAACATATACAATGTGTTTGATGGGTGACATTTTTTCTCCAGGATAATTTGGTACTGGTAAGTTGTTGGCAATAATAGTATGCTCCTGAAAAGTATTTTCTAAAACTTGCTGTGTATAATGTGAAAGTGTTTCCTTATTTGGGTTAGGCAATCGCTGAAAAGTTGCTAATTGTATATCCCCAACATACGTACCTTGAATGGGAGGAATAAATGATTTACCTCCATTCGGACCTGCACCATACCCTCTACAGCTAATAACGTATATCTCGTTGTTATCCGGTGAAATCTTAACCCTGGTTGGCCCCCAGCCTGTTGGGATCAATCCAATTGTTGAATCAGTTGCAAGATCCACAATTGCAACAGCATTGAAACCCAAAAGTGCAACATAGAGCAGTTTACCATCACGCGAGATGTCTATTCCAAAGGGCAAATACCCCCTGAATCGGTCCAGTCGCTTGTCAACTTTAATTGGAATATGTCGAATAATTTTACCTGCACGATAATCAATTACAGCAATATTGTCATTGGTTGCATTTGTTACATATGCATATTTTTCATCAGTGGCTATACTATTGGGACTGGATCCGCCAATAACTTCTGCATCCTCCAACATCTCCCCAACCAAATACCCTGTTTTAATCTTGGCAGACACACTATTATTGAATAAATCCACCATAAAAACACTCATCGACTCCAGTGCATTTGCATCACCCACAGGAGGAATTTTTTTCCCTTCAACAACAGTTCCTTCAATCGATTCTTTGGTTTGATGACCATATGGATGATGTGAAATCATCATGCTGTCATAATTACGTTCATTGGCTCCTTCAACAATTGGATATGCATACATTCCTACGTTCGCGACAAGAGCAGTTTTTTTATCTGGACTCAATGCTAAACCAAATGGTAGTCTGCCAACTGTCACAGATGCAATAATTTTTTTCGATTGACAATCAATTCTAACAAGACGATAATTTGCTTGATCTAAAGCAAGTAATTCATTGCTGGATTCATTGTAAATTAAATCAGAAGTAAAACTTTCTTTGTATTCTACGCCATCATGAAATCCATCAAGTAAAAATGTATCAACTGTTTTTAAAGATTCTACATCAAATGCGATGATATTACCCCTATCACCGCCGCTCAAGAATACTGTCTTATTGTCTTTATAAAAGGAAGCGCCAATCAGAGATCCCTTTGAAAATGGAGATTGGATGGTTTTTTTATAGTCAGGCACTCTTATGATGCTATCTGTCACCAGATGATAAATTGTCAACACCCCATTATGAAGTGCCACAGCATATTTACCATCTTTTGAAACTGTCAATCCAAATGGATCGTGTGTGATGGTTGATACTTTACCGGCAGGATTTACAATTCTTCCACTCGGTAAAATAGAATTCCCATTTTTATCAATGTTTGCATAAAAGCTTTTACCGGGCACTTGAAAACTCTTGATTTCTTGCCCAAAGGTGATAGAAAAAAATAAGGACAATACAATCGAGTATAAAAATCTTTTTTTCATTTCAAATACATTTTTAACAATAAAAGCCCCTATAGATATAGGGGCAATTTCTGCTTATGAGAAAAAAACGAGAACTGTATTTATTTGATCACCCACATTGCTTGATTGATATCATCCTTACCACCAAATTGTGCGGTCAGGGCTGCATTGAGGTTTTCCCCATTGGTCGTAATCTCAGTACCTGGATACTGAAACCTCAATGGAATCAAACCGCTGTTGCCTGTACCAGGACCACCCTTGGCAAAAGATGGAATTCCTGTTCTTCTGAAATTATAATATGCTTCCATACCTGAATTCTGGAAGAATGCAAGATATTTTTGTTTCAATATCTGATCTAAACCTGCAACAGTATTACCTGCATATTTTACACTTGATTGATTGTAATAGTCGTTGAAAGTAAAATTCACACTGTATGAAATATAATCTCCGCCCTCAGTTACTTTTCCACCTGCCTTTAAATAAGAGAATGCGTTTGCACCATCTTTGATTCCATAAAATGAAATCGAAGCGTTGATCCCATTCTTATACCAGTCCTCAGCACTTCCGGTAACCCATCCGCGATTGATTGCCTCAGCGATATTGAAACACATTTCTGGATAGCTTACGATAAATGTGTTTTCTGAAGTGTAAGTGCTGTAGTACCTTCTGCGGCCATTGAAAGAATATTCACCAGGCACAAACGCCGACCCATTGTTGGTTCCTGCTTTGGAAGACATGTCTGCAAGATCTTGAGCAGGACTGGCCCCGACATATGCTCCAAAGTCAGATGGCAATAACCCTGCTTTTAATTTTGAGCCTGCCGGTTCTGCAACTACGAAAGTCCTGGGATCTTTCAACTCAGTCAATAGTCCTAAATATGTTGAAGAAGTATTGTAGCGCGTTGCATCGAAACCGTAATTATCTGGATTGGTTGGGTATTTATTGAAAGGATTGACGTAGGTGTATTGGAAATTATCACTCATTGAAGTGAAAACAGGATATGTGCTTGGTGTATTGAATATTTTTGCAAATTCTGAAATCACTTTTAAATCAGTATCAGCAGTTTTTTTGCTGAGAGAAATCAAAACCCTTAAACGAAAAGTGTTGGTAAGTTTCTGCCATTTTCTCAGATCATTGTTATAATAAAAATCACCCAACAAAGAATTGTCAGATTTACTGATCAAACTTGCAAAATCTGCATTTGCCTCTTCCAGCCATTTGTTGATCTGAAAAAATATATTTTTCTGCGTATCATACTTTGGCTTAAGATTATCAATACCTTTTAATGCCTCGGTCATAGGCAAATCACCCACACGCATGGTCATTTGATAAAAGAGATAAGCACGCATAAATTTCCCAATAGCACTATATGGATTAACAACTGATGCACCTGTTTTTTGCGTCTCCTCTTCCATTTTGACAACATTTTTCAGAACAGTGTAATACATCGAAGCGCCACTCCAATTGTATTCATTGTTGCCATAATAATTGTAATTACACAGTGAAAACTGATTCCACCTGTCTTGTGTTCCCCAAGGACGTTCAAAAATGCTAACCTCAATTCCATTCAAAATAAGTGATGCAGGAACAGATTCTGGGTTATTAGGATTTTTCTCTAGATCTGTATAAGTTTTAGTACAAGAAGCGAAAACCAACGCTCCTATAAAAAACATAAACCAAAATATCTTTTTCATACTTGTGAATTTTTCAAATTAAAATGTAAGATTTAGATTCAAACCGAATCTTCTGACAGTAGGCGTTTGTAAACTTGAAGAATTTTGAGAACCCGCATATTGATCCAAATCAATGTCCCTGTTTTGTTTTTCCTGGAAATACAATAAATTTCTGCCAACAAGAGATATGCTTGCTGCTCTAAATACAGTTTTCGTCAATAGATTCTGAGGTAAATTGTATCCAATAGTAACTTCTCGAAGCTTTCCAAATGTTTTGTCAATCAAGTTTCCTCCATTCTGACCATAATACCTGCTGATATAATCCTGAACGTACGTCTTTGTATCATTTGGAGCAAAAGACAGGCTCTTCTCATTGGTTAATTTTCCGGTGATTGGATCATAAACAGGAGTTCCTGAAATAATTTTAACACCAGATCCTACATATGATTTGACACCGATGTAATCCTGGTACCTCGCTTCACCCATGGCACCTTGTACAGTTTCTATATGCCTACCTCCTCTGAAAGTTTGCTTACGTATATAATTTTCCATTACACCCCCAACTCTGCCATCAAATTGAAGTGTAACTGTAATTGATTTGAATCGGAATTTATTTACGAATGCCCAAGACCAATCGGGTGACGAATAACCTAAAAATTGTGCTTTTGGAAGTACAATAGGCCTACCACCGGCATCATTGATCAAATCACCATTGCTGGTTCTTGCAAAATTTCCCCCCTGATAAATATCCAGTCTATCTCCTTTTTTTACAAACAATGCACCAACCTGAATAGAGTCTGCGTTGTTTGGTAATTCAGCATAAGTTTGACGATAAGTACTCCAGTTCAATGTTACATCCCAAGAAAAATTCTTTTTTGAAATAGGATTGCCTGAAACAACTACTTCAGCTCCATTGGTTGCATATTTTGCTGCATTGATGAAGAGTCCTGTATAACCTGTAGTTTGAGAAATTGGATTTCTGAAAATTTGAGGACCATCTACATATTTGAATACAGTGGGCTCAAATGAGAGACGATTTCTTAAAAATCTAATTTCAAATCCTGCTTCATAATTCGATCTTGATGCAGGTTTGATATCATCGTACAGATTATCTGTGAAGTATGCAGCAGTAGTGTTATTGTAATTCAAAGGTGTGGAATATACATTGCTGACCAGATTGTAAGTAGGGCCATCATATGAAGTTGAATATGCTGCGCCATATCCTACAGGATAAGAGGATGGACCTATGTATGATTGGGTTCCACCGTCTCTTACGTTAGCATATGCAGCTCTGAATTTCAAATAACTGATGGCTGCAGGCAAATCGATGTAATCAGACAAGACGGAGCTAACATTCAACGCAGGATAGGTTCCTGGCTTTGATCCAGGTATTGAACTTGATTTGTCTGTTCGAATTGTAGCGTTGATGTTTGCATATTTCCAAAGCCCCAAATCAATTGAACCATATACACTGCCCACTCTCAATTCCGATTGAAAATTTGATGCAACAACAGGATTTCTCGAATTTGAAAAAGTATAAATTCCCGGAACATTTAAATAATTGGTTGAAATAAAACTGGAATTGTACTTCATGGTTCTCATATTGGCACCAGCAATTGCTGAGATATTCAAACCTCCAAAAAACTGATTGTTATACTTCAACAAGATTTCAGTATTATTTTCAAACAATTTTCTTGCATCCTCCCTATAGTCACCTCTCGCTTCCTCCCTTCCGTAAGAAGTAGCTGAAAAGGGGAATTTTTCAGTTCTAAGTAAGTCATATGTGGTTACAGAAGAACGACCAACCAACTCAGTAGATTTGTTCAATTTATACGATAATGTTGTATAGCCGTAGAAGTCGTTTTTGTAGTGACCTCTCAACCACTCCTTAACCAGGAACCAGGGATTGTTGTAACGTTGGTACTCGGCGTAAATTTGTTGAACACCCTCTTTACCTTTTTGCCAATAATTTTTCATATCATCCATGCTCCAGTCAGCACCACCCCAAATGATAACATTGTAAATCATGCTGTTTGGTCCATATTGCACATCAGGTACATTGGGCGTAAATTGTCTGTTGTAATTTACATTGGCATCGAACCTGAGTTTTGAACTAAAATTGTAACCAATCGACGTGTTGAAATTCACTGAATTCAATGAAGTGTTTGGTACAATGCCCTTCTGGCCTGTATGAGTAAGTGAAAATCTAATGTCTGACCTTTCATTGCTTGACGCTACAGAAATATTCGTAGTATTGAGCAAACCGGGTTGAATAAATCTTTTTAAATTGTCTTTTCCTCTGGCAGTCCACGGAGTTGGAACACGTTTACCAGTTACAGGATCAATAGGACTGTCGTATTGTGCAATCAATTGGCCTTCAAATTTTGGACCCCAAACATCATAATCACCGTCATTCAATCCGCCTCCACGACCGTCTACAAAGGAGTAACGTCCATGATCGCCAGGACCATATTCGTCTTGTACTTTGGGAATTGCATTGAATCCACTTTCAACCATTGCACTTGAGTTGAAATCAACAGAAAACCCTCTTTTGTCTTTCGTACCTTTTTTTGTGTTGATAATGATTGCACCATTGATTGCCCTGTTTCCATACAAAGCAGATGCAGTGGGTCCTTTTAAAACAGAATATGATTCTATGTCATCGGGGCTGATGTTCCAAGTATCTGAATTGATAGGTATCCCGTCTACCACATAAAAATTGATACCAATTCCTCTCAACAATACCTGTGGACGACCCAATATTTCTGCAGATTGCCCAATATTCAATCCTGCTACTTTTCCAACCAAACCATTGATGGGATTAGGATCTCTTGCCTTGATCAAATCTGCACCCTTCACTTCCTGAAGAGAATAACCGATTTTTTTGGACTCCTTTTTGATACCCAATGCCGTAACCACAACTTCGCTCAGTGATGAAGCTTCAACATCAACCGATATCAACTGAATTCCATTGTTTACAATTTTATAATTGATTGTTTTAAACCCGATACCGGAAATGGTCAGCTCATCACCTGCTGAAGCATTGAGCAAAAACTCACCTTCAGCATTTGTTGAAACTCCTTTTTGCTGGCCTTTTACCAATACAGAGGCACCAACAACAGGTTGTTTGGCTTCTGAAGAAATAACCTTTCCTGAAATTGTCCTTTGTGCATGAGACAGTATTGGAAGCACCAAACTCAAAACCAGTAACGATTTGAATAAACTTTTACTTGTTAAAGATCTCATAATTCTTTTGATTAAGCCGCGAAGCTAAACGAGTATAGTTACCTAAGAATGAATAGATGATTAACAAAAAATTGATCAAATATGAACAAAATATTAAGTCGAATAAGCCAAATATTTTCCTACTTCAGGATACGTGAGCTTTCAAAGAACTCAGAAATCATATAATTATATTATTCGTGTATATATTTGCTCAAGCTGCCCGATGCTTGTATGCTATGACGTATGAAAAAAAGCAGATTGCTAAAATCATCAAAAACTCTATTCTCGAAGATGTAGGTAATGGAGATATAACAACCTCTTTACTTATTACAAATAAACAAAAAGCAACTGCATGCATTCTTGTAAAACAAGAATGCATCATTGCAGGTTTAGAAATTTGTAAATTGATTTGTGAATGCGTTGATAAAACATTAGAAGTTGATTTTAAATATAAAGATGGGGATTTTATAAAAGCAGATACAATAATCGGATATATCTCTGGATTTGTGAAGAGTATTCTAATGGTTGAAAGAATTGCATTAAACTTCATGCAAAGAATGAGTGGAATTGCAACAAAAACCAATCATTATGTTACATTGATTGATAGTAAAAAAACGAAAATCTTAGATACAAGAAAAACTACCCCAAACTTTAGAATTATTGAAAAGATGGCAGTTAAAATTGGAGGAGGACACAATCATCGATGGGGTCTTTACGATGAAATCCTTGTAAAGGATAATCATATTGAAGCGAATGGTAATTTAAAAAAAACATTAGAAAAACTGAAAGTTGGATTAAGTAAAATAAAATCAAAATATAAGATAATTGTTGAAGTAGAAAGCTTGTCAGAATTCAAGGTAGCTGTTCAATACCCTTTCATTGACAGGATATTACTGGATAACATGTCACCCAATCAAATCAAGAAAATCGTAAAAATTAACAACGGAAAAAAAATATTAGAGGCGTCAGGAGGAATAAACAGTAAAACAATTCTAAATTTTGCTATGACAGGTGTAGATTTTTTATCAATTGGAGAACTTACACACAACATCAAATCAATAGATATCTCACTCAATATAATCAAATGAATATTGTAGAGGAAATCATAAGGCTGAAAGAAGAAAAAAAAGCAATTATACTTGCCCATTATTATGTTGATGCACAGATACAGGCAATTGCTGATTTCGTTGGGGATAGTCTTGCATTGGCACAGTTTTCAAAAAAAACGAATGCTGAAGTGATAATTTTTTGTGGCGTCCATTTTATGGCAGAGACTGCAAAAATTCTCAACCCAAATTCTAAAGTACTCATACCTGATTTGAATGCAGGGTGCTCTCTTGCAGATTCTGCACCTCTTGAGAAATTTATAGAATATAAAAAACAAATACCTGATGCTGTTGTAGTTAGCTATATCAATTGTACAGCTGACATAAAAGCAGAAAGTGATTTTATCTGCACTTCTTCTAATGCCATTGACATCGTGAATGCAATTCCGGAGGAAAAGGAAATCATTTTTGCACCTGATAAAAATCTTGGTAAGTACGTTGAAAAAGTGACAAATAGAAAATTGCACTTATGGGATGGTGCATGTATGGTACACGTAGATATTTCGATCGAAAAATTGAATCAATTGATTCAAACGCATGATGATGCCGAACTGGTTGCACATCCTGAATGCAATGAAAATATTCTTGAGAAAGCAACATTTATTGGTTCAACCAAAGCCCTCATTGAACATGTTAAAAATTCAGAAAAACTGAAATTCATAGTTGCGACGGAAGCAGGTATACTATACAAGATGAAAAAGGAAGCTCCAGATAAAATAATCATACCTGCTCCCTCCAATGAAAACAATACTTGTGCATGTGCCGAGTGCCCATATATGAAAATGAATACGTTGGAAAAAATTCTATTGACTTTGAAAAATGAATCTCCTGAAATACAAATACATGAACATATACGGTTAAGAGCAAAAAAAGCAATTGATAATATGCTTGAAATATGCTGAACCAATCATCCAATCGATTCGATATTGTTGTCATTGGGTCGGGGATAGCAGGACTCTCACATATTCTTTACTCACATGAGTTTTTTTCGAACTTATCAGCTACCCCAAGCATGGCTCTCGTATGTAAAAGCAGATTGCAGGATACAAACACAAATTGGGCCCAGGGAGGTATAGCTGGAGTCACCCTACCCACAGACAACACCCAAAATCATATAGAGGACACGTTGCTGGCAGGGAATTTCATGAACAATGAAGAAATAGTCAAAAAAGTAGTAAACGCAGCCCCTGAATTGATCAATGACCTTATCAGATGGGGTGTTTCCTTTGATAAAAATGAAAAAGGAGAATTAATTGTTACCAAAGAAGGTGGTCATTCTCATCACAGAATCTTACATCACAAAGATGAAACTGGAAAAAGTATACAGCAAACGCTTATCAAGAATTTACCCAACGACATCAATGTATTTGAAAATCACCTTGCTTATGAAATTAATATAGATGATCATGGTGCTTTTCACATAAGCTTAATTAATAAGAAAGAAAACAATTATCAAATTGTAGCCCCACAAGTAGTTATTGCAACAGGTGGAGTTGGAATGTTATTTGATAATACTACCAATGCAGAGATTGCAACTGGAGACGGTTTATTTCTTGCTCATTCAGTGGGTGCAACAACATCCAATCTCTCATTTATACAATTCCATCCAACTGGTTTATTCAACCCAGGAGAAAAATCTTTTCTAATAACGGAAGCTTTAAGAGGAGAAGGAGCAGTACTAAGAAACCTTCATGGCGAACTTTTTATGCATAATTATGATACAAGACAAGAGCTTGCACCAAGAGATGTTGTTACAATGAGTATTTTCAAAGAAATGATTCTTCAAAACATTGACCATGTTTTACTTGACTGTACAATGATTTCACATGATAAATGGAAACACCACTTTCCAAATATTTTTGAAAAATGTATGAGTATTGGCATAAACCCCTTGATTCAACCTATTCCCGTCATTCCTGTTCAACATTATTTATGTGGAGGTATTGATTCAAACGAAAATGGTATGACAAGTGTGAGAAATTTATATGCCATTGGAGAAGTTGCGAATACTGGACTGCACGGCTCAAATCGATTGGCATCAAATTCACTATTAGAGGGCCTAGCATTTGGAAAATTCTCTGCAAAAGAAATATCAAATAATTTTGATAAAGAATGGAAATTCAATAATAGAACTACTCAACATAAAAATTTTATAAAATCCTTGGACAAGAAGTTATTGCAAAAATTGATGTCCACAAGTATGGGAGTAATTAAAAATGACAAAGAATTGATAAAAACAAAATTTGAAATCGAAAATCATTTCAATGACTCGAATTATACTGGCTTCAGATGGGAGGTCATTGAAACAAATATGATGTTCTCAACATCAAAATTAATCATAGATGATGCTATCAAACAGAGTAAAAACACAGGAGTATTCTTCAAGATTTATAACTAGATATTGAAATTTGTATATACACTTCCTCTCACTTATCTTATAACATGGATAAGTCACAAGTGAAGATTTCAGGGAAAGATGGAAAAACTTTACACTTTTCTATACACTTTCTTTGGACTAAATTTATAATCATATTAAGAACTGATACTGTTAATCAGAGGGTCACTGGTTCAAGTCCAGTCTGAGGAGCCACACTGGACAAGGCGACAGAAATGTCGCCTTTTTCTTTGCATATCAGTGGGTTAAGCTAGCTGCATCTCTTGTTTTTTCTAAAAAGATTTTTAGTTTTGATTTAAATCAAATAGACTCAAAATGAACTCGTCTTTTAATAAGTTCCTATACATTGGTTTTTTACTCTTAGGCTTATACCAGGCAGCTATCTCTAAAGATTATATTCAAGCAGCAGCTTCTCTTGGAATTGGAATGGCATTTGACCCATTCAATCCAGAACAAAAATGGAATGACAGACCAACCTGGCAAAAGGCAGTTTTGATTATTCACTTGGCCTTGGTTGCAGCAATGTTTGGAATTGGCATTGGATTAAATGATAAATAGACTTCTCGCAAATTTGTTACGAAGTTCAACCCTTTAATTTCCTAATAGTCACATACTCAATCATCGTATTATAGCTGCATCTTTCGTCTGTAAGGGGAGCAATAATGATGAAAAGGTTATACTTTTATAGTGTAACCTTTTTTGTTTTATGAATAATAAGCTAATTCAATTTCTTAAAAAGTACCGAAATGAAGTAATCGCTGGCGTACTTTTGTTTCTCTTCTTGATTTTCAGAGATGTGATTAAGTCCTTCTTGTAAAATTGCACGAAGTTCAACCCTTTAATTTCTCCCTCTCCTCACTTATTTTATAACATGGATAAGTCAAAGGAGGAGATTTCAGGAAACCCCAAAATCTGTTCAAAATTTTATAGGAATAAATCATCAACATTGTTTTCAAATATTAATTAAACCAGTTGATTTAAGATAAGACATTTATACTCATTTTCTTCGCTGTATCAGATCCCTTATTTTGGATGCACTTTCATAATCCTCTTTGGCTAAGAGGTCATTGAGAAGAGATTGAAGTTCTTCCAGTGTATATTCCGAAACAGAGCCTCTCAAAAAACTAAACTTTTCGAATTCTTCACTAATTGCTGCCTTATGTAACAGAGGTTCGTAAATGAACACGGGGCAATCAAATCTTATTGCAAGCGCAAGTGCATCACTAGCTCGAGCATCTACTTTTTTTTCTTTATTTTCAAAATCAGTTAACACCAACCAAGCTTGAAATATTTCATCAACTATGTTATGAATAACTACCTCTTTTAATGTTGCCCCTAGTTGCGTAATTGTGGTTTTGAAAAGATCATGTGTAAGTGGTCTTGGCAATTGCATCCGCTCTAAATATATCGCTATTGCTTGAGCTTCAAAAGTGCCAATAATTATAACAAATCTTTTTTTATCAATCAGATCTTCAAGAACTAATGAAAAATTTCCTGGTGAAGATTCACTGGTACTCAGAGCTAGAATTTGAATTTCCCTTTTTTCCAACTTTTATAATTTTTCAAACTTTTTAATTAAATCTTTATAAATCTGCAAAGCTCATCCAAATCATCAAAAGGAGCAATAACCTGTCCATCTCCCAATAATTTATAAATTCCATTTGATTCAATTTCTATAGCATATCCCTTTTCAATTTGAATTTTGCTTGAACTGTCATCAAGAACATTGATTCCATAATAAATTAAAGCATTTAGTAAGTTTTCTTTGTTTCTCATATCAGAAGATATTCTCAATAATGACTTTTGTCCCATATGTAATACATAGGGTAGATGAAATAAATACCAGTATTATTTGAAGTTTGACATTAGCTATAATCTTTTTATTAAATGGTAAGCTGAAAGTTCCAGCTGCAAATGTCATACCAGTCACTGAGCCCAACCCAAATAACAACAGATACAGAAGGCCATTTCCAACTGTAGTAGAATCACTCATTACTAATAAAATTAAAGCTCCACTTCCTGCCAGACCATGAAATAAACCAATTAAAAAAGCAGGCAAATGTGACCCATTGTTTACAGACCCATCTTCATGAGTATGAGTTGCAGCCATCGAATATTTTCTTTTGTACCATTGAATTATCCTGTGTATTCCAAGGCTGACCAATACTACACCCACTACAGCTTCAAAATAACTGAACACAGAATCAGATATATTAAACTTCATCAATAAAACAAGCGTACCCATAATTAGAATAGTGGAGGTATGCCCAAGTCCCCAAGATAATCCATCTTTTAATGCCTTGATTGATTTATCTCGATTGGTAACTATATTGCTTACTGCCAAAATATGATCTGTTTCAAATGCGTGTATAAATCCCACGTAGAGTGTTAATATAATTGGTATATTATTCATGTTATATTTTATAAAATAAAATTCGATGATTTCCTGTATCTGCAGTAATCAAAAAATCCACTGAAGCATTAACTGCAAAAGGCCAGTACATTTCATTATTAATATTGCTTTTCATGCTCAAAGAAGTTTCACCATGTGTTTCAAAATTTGGCTGTCCAATCTGCAATGAACCAGATGCATTATTTGTTGATGGTATTTTATCATGAAGAATTAATCTGCTATTCCCCGTATCGGCAATTACAATACCATTATTAAAAAAACATGCATCGTATACCCAATTTAAAGTATGAGCACTTGGCTTCAACTGGTATTGATTCTGGCCGCTATCATTGATATCCTTTTGACCCATTACCAGATCAGGTGGATTATTAACAGCATTTTTCCACTGCTCCCAGTACAATACTCTGCAAAATTGTGTATCAGAAATCAACATATCATTATTGTGTCCAACTTTTATTGAATATGGCCAGACCGCATTATTATTATCATAATCTTTCTCAAAAAAATTATTCTGCCCAATCACTTCACTAGCATTAGCAAAATTTTTAGAAGGGATTTTTTCAAAATACAATACTCGACGATTTCCAGTATCAGCAATCCAAAGTTCTGAGCCATTACTATAAACACCATAAGGCCAATTCAATGTATTATTGTCTGGAGACTTCCCTATACCTTCAATGTTCGGGAGATTACTATTGAAATCTTTTTGACCAATTACTATGTCCGCTTCTTGGAAATTTTTAGTTGGCATTTGATTCCAAACCAAAACTCGATGGTTCCATGCATCTGCAACTATTATTTTTTCACCATTGGTCCAAATGCCGGATGGATATTGCAAAGAAGAGCCTGAGACCTCTTCACCAGCATTACGATCCATCTGATGATCATCTTTTTGTCCCAAAATGACATTTGGCTTTTGAAATGTTTGAAAATTAAAATCATGCCATATAAAAACTCTGTTTTGACCTGTATCTGAAACGACTAAGGTGTTATCATGCATAAATACCCCTCGAGGAGCAAGCAATGGATTATCCAACTGCCCATAAAATTCTGCTATCTTTTTAATTTTATTCAATTATAATTATTTCAATTAACATATACGTGGTAATTGTTCACCAGGCAACATATTGACAACACGCTTACCGCCTATGCTACTTTCAAGTATTACCTGTCCAATATGTTGATCTGTGATACTCCCCATTATAGATGCCATTTTCCCGTTTTCATCATTTTTAAGAAAATCAAGGACTTCTTTAGCAATTTCTTTTTTTACAACTAAAATAAATACACCTTCGTTAGCCACATACAGCGGGTCAAGTCCAAGCATTTCGCATGCTCCACTTACCTGCTCTTCCATAGGAATATCTATCTGTCGAATATCGATTCCTTGTGAACCATCCTTTGCTATCTCATTAAGCACTGAAGCCAATCCACCTCTAGTAGCATCTCTAAGAAAATGAATATCCAATCCGAACTTATTAAGTAATTTTTCAACTGTAAAATTCAAGTTTGTAGTATCACTCACAATATCAGTTTCAAATTCTAATCCTTCTCTCTTACTCATGATAGCAATGCCATGTGCCGCTAAATTCCCACTCACAATAAGAACATCTCCTTTTTGAATACTGGACAACCCAATTCTGGCGTGTTCATGAACTAACCCTATTCCGGAAGTATTGATAAAAATCTGATCACCTTTCCCCTTCTCTACCACTTTTGTATCGCCAGTTACAACTTGCACTCCTGCCTTGTCGCAGCATTTTTTAATACTGTCAAGTATTTGCCAAAATGTTTCCATTCGCAAACCTTCTTCAATAATAAACGCCAATGATAGATATTTAGCCATTGCTCCGCACATAGCAAGGTCGTTTACAGTTCCATTAATAGCAAGTTCTCCAATATCACCACCCGGGAAAAAAATAGGATTTACTACATAACTATCTGTACTGAAAGCAAGTTGTCCTTTCAAATCAAATATAGCACCATCATGCTTTTGATTAAGCTGATCATTTTTGAGTACATCAAATACACCACTACTCAATAATTTATGCGTCAATACTCCTCCACTACCATGTCCTAAATTAATGGTATCAAAATCGAATTTGGGCATGGGACAAGATAATTGCATTTTTATATTAGCATCCATTGAAGCTTATTTTTGAGGGGAACCTAAACAAGTACATCTACATTACTAAAATGATAATAGGCAGCGCAAGCCCCCTCGCTGCTCACCATGGGAGCACCAAGTGGATTCAGTGGCGTGCATCTTTTTCCAAATTGCGGGCATTGATTTGGTTTTTTGATACCTCTTAAAATTTCCCCTGCAATACAATCAGGACTTTCTTCTGCTTTTTCAAGTTGAATATCAAACTTAACATTAGCGTTATATGCTTCTAACTCCTTTCTCACTTCGTAGCCACTATAAGGAATTTCACCAATACCCCTCCAGTCACGATGAGTAATTTCAAAAACCTGCTCAATTACCTTGACTGCTTCCGGATTACCTTCTGGCTTTACTACCCTACTGTATTGATTTTCCAGTTTATGTTCACCGTTCTCCAGTTGTTTTATGAGCATTGTAATACCCTGAAGTAAATCTACAGGCTCAAACCCGGTAATAACAATAGGGAGTTTATTTTTTTCTACAAGGGGATAGTAATCTCCAATTCCCATAATAGTGCAAACATGGCCTGCAGCAAGGAAACCCTGAACAATATTTGTTTGATCATTTACAATGGCTTCAATAGCTGGAGGTACTAAAACATGAGAAGTAAGTATGGAGTAATTCTTTATCCCTTCCCTCTTCGCATGTAATACACTGAGTGCATTGGCAGGTGCAGTTGTTTCAAATCCAACTGCAAAAAACACCACTTCTTTATCAGGATTTTGTTTTGCAAGAGTAACTGCTTCTAGTGGAGAATAAAGTATTCTAACATCAGCACCATTTGCTTTTGCTTCGAGTAAACTATTTTTACTGCCTGGGACACGAATCATATCACCATAGGAACAAAGTATAACATTTCTTTCCATTGCAAGATAAACAGCTTTGTCAATCAAGTGTAATGGAGTAACACATACCGGACAACCCGGACCGTGCACCATAGTAATGTTGTCAGGCAAAAGACCAATAATTCCGTTTTTTACAAGACTATGTGTTTGACCACCACATACTTCCATGATTGTCCATGGCCTTGTAGTAATTCTATGCAATTCAGAAATATATTCCTTTACAACCGAAGCATCCCTATATTCATTAATAAATTTCATAGACGATTCATTAATTTTTATCTACCTGTGTATGTTCTATAAGTTCATCGATTTCGCCGATTTCCTTAAGGTATTCAAATGTCTTTGCTGCTTCAGCTTCATCAATTTTACTTATGGCTACTCCTACATGTACAAGAACATAATCGCCAATATCAGCTGCAGGCAACATCTCTAGCGAAGCTTCCTTAATGATTCCGCCAAAAGAGACCTTTGCCATGCGTACCATCCCATTGTGAATGGTATCAATACTTTGAATTTTACCTGGAATTGCTAAACACATAGTATTAAAATTTATCTTTTTCTGTTATCAATAATTGATTTTCTGGTTGTTCTATAGTAACATGATTTCTAACATCATTCAAATCCATAATTAAGGAGCTATCAATCTGTCGATCAACGTAAACCATCTGCCCAAATGAAATATTTTCATCATTAGGCGGTAATTGATCGTGAAAAAAAAGTTCTAACTTTTTTTGAAGCAACTGTTGAAGCATATCAACGAGCAGACTATTCTGAAATACACCTCCACTAAAAGCTACCTTTTTGACACCAATATTACCAGCTATAATTTCGACAAGATGAACAAGCGAAAAATGAAATTTTGCAGCAATAAATGAGTTAGTTTTATTTTTGTGAATATCCCGTATGATTGAACTGAATAAAGAACTAGTGGAGATTCGGTAGTAGTGAGCTCCTTCCATAAAATAACTCTCACCGATATCATAACCATATTCATCAGTATACTTCTCGGCAAGATCCTGTAAAAGCATAGCTGCCTCCCCTTCATAACTTTGCTTATCTGATAGACCTAGTAAAGAAGCAACAGCATCAAAAACTCTGCCCAGAGAACAGCAATTGATTTTCGTTCCTGTTCCAAGTAACTTTTTATAATAGGACCATTCAACATCAGTAAATTTCTCTTTCAACAAAGTATCACTCCCTAATACATCATCACAAATTGCCATAGCAGAAAGCCTGGGCTCTCTTGACATTTTATCATAAAGTACTTGAGGAAAATAGTCAAAATGATAACACCTCAGCATACTGTTATTCTCAAATTTAAAAAATTCACTCCCCCATATTTGTGCATCATCACCAATTCCTGTTCCATCCCAAATTACTCCAAGGATTGATTCATGACTATCGAGAAGTGAATGCTCTGCAAGGACTGCTGCAAAGTGTGCCTTATGGTGTTGAACCTGATTAAACGGGATAGCATGAATAGTAGATATTTCCTTCGCTAACTGAGTTGAAAAATAATCAGGATGATTGTCTGACACAATTTTCTCAGGTTTAAATTGCAACAGATCAGTCAGATTTTTCAACGAATTCCGATACATTTCTTGAGCCTCAATTGTACCTGTGCTACCAAGATACTGACTTACAAATGTTTTTTGACGAGTTTGAAAGGTAAAGCTACTTTTCATCAACGCTCCTGTAGCAAGAATAGATTTATCTTGATTTTGAATATACCCCAGAAAATTCGGAGCTAAGCCTCTTGCCCGGCGGATAATAATTTTTTGATTTGAATATCTGGCGAACTTGATCACACTATCATCCTGTGCTGCTACAATCTCTCTGTTATGGCTCAAGATAATATCTGCAATGTGATGTAGATGGGTCAAAGCATCTATATCTCGAAATAGTATAGGACTTTCACTGATATTAGCACTGGTACAAATCAAAGGTTTATTGAACGATTCAGCAATCAATTCCAATAGTGGTGAATTTGGAAGCATACAACCCAGATGGGAAAGGCCAGGGGCAATATCATCTATTGCAAGTTCACTATTTTTTTTGCTTTTGAGAAGTAGAATTGGAGCGACAGATGATTGAAGACATTTCTTTTCAGATTCACTCCATTCTACAAAAGTTTTCATCTGTTCCACTGAGTGGAACAATAAAGCAAACGGTTTAGCTTGTCGCTGTTTGCGCTTTCTTAATAATTGTATACTACTGGAATTAGTCGCATCACAAAGTAATACATATCCCCCAACACCTTTTACCGAAACGATCTTACCCTCTTTGAGAAATTGTTGAATTATCTCCAAGATCATTTCCGGGTTTAATGTTTCTGTCTCTTTGCCATTTTCAAACAATTTCATTGAAATACTGCATTTGTGACAAGAATTGGTTTGAGAGTAAAATCTCCGGTCACTAACAGTGCTATACTCATGACTACACGTATCACAGATTGAAAAATTATTCATCGAAGTATTCAATCGGTCGTAAGGAAGTTTTTTGGTTATTGAAAATCTCGGACCACAATTTGTACAAGTTATGAATGGATAATGAAATCTTCTGTTTGAAACATTATGCAGTTCAGTTCTGCATTCAGAACACAATCCAAAATCTGGAGTTAATAAAAGATCTGGAATAGAATTAACATCACTCTCAATTATTTCAAAAGAATCGAAAAGTTTATTATCGGTTTTAAATAAACTATACTTTCTTACTAAAGCAAAAGGAGGTGGAGCACTTATAATTCGATCAAGGAATTGATTTGCCTGATATTCAGTACCATTGAATTCAATATGTACCCCATCAGTTGTGTTATTGATCCAACCATTTAATTTAAAATGAAGCGCTAGCTGCACAACAAATGGTCTCATGCCAACTCCTTGTACTATACCAGTCAGGTGAATATGATATGTATGAATGTTTTGCAAATGAACTTAGGTTGTAACTAAATTTTGTTTTTTCTCACTTACTTTTTGTTTCAGCCAACTACACCATTCATCTATTCCCATACCGTTTAGGCTGCTTATAGTTATAACCTCTATATCAGGATTAATCTCCCTTGCATCTTTTGTAACAGCCTCTACACTAAATGGCACATAAGGCAGAAGATCTGATTTACTTACCACCATCAACTCACTAGTCAAAAACATTCGTGGATATTTTTTGGGTTTATCATCACCCTCTGTGCTGGCAATTAATGTAATTCTGTAATCTTCCCCAAGATCGAATGCAGCAGGGCAAACCAGGTTGCCAACATTTTCAATAAATAATATATCCAGATGCTGATAATCAAAATGATCTAGTGCTTGTAATATCATCTGCGCTTCAATATGGCACATTCCTCCAGTTACAATTTGTAAACAATCAATTCCTGACTCCCTGATTCGAATAGCATCTCTTTCTGTTTCGGGATCACCTACTAAAACACCAATATTCAAAGTATCTTTTAATTTTTTCCCTGTTTCCTGCATCAATGTTGTCTTACCACTTCCTGGAGAAGAACATATATTTAATACTAGCACATTATAAGGAGCAAGTTTCTCCTTAATTGCTTTTGCAACAAAATCATTTGCCTTCAATAGATTCAAAGTGGTATTCTCACATTGTACACTTCCAACTGGAGCTCTGTTACTTTTGGGTTGACTCATAGCTTTTAAGTTATAAATTCAATTTTACTGATTAATAATTCTTCCCCTTGTATCACGTTGCGGGAGGAAGACTGGCAATATTTACAAATAAATTTATATTGACTTACAATAGTCTCCTGATTACATGAATCACAAAATATTTTGATAGGTAATACTTCAACATTAAGTATTGTATTTCTATATTTAGGGTCATCTTCCTTCACTGCCTCAAATGCATTTTGCATTAAGATAGGTTGTACGTTACTCAACTCTCCTACAGTTAAATAGATATTTCGGATTTCGCTGAATCTGTCGGGGAATTCAGCCTCAAGAGTATTAAAAATATTTCTAACAAGTGATATTTCATGCATGGAACATAGTCATAACTAATGAACCTTGAAAATAAGTCAACATAGACTAGAAACAACATATAAAATGAGTCCTTAGAAAATATTTTCTAATTTTGAGTTTCTGCCTTGAGCGCTTCTAGTCTTTGAATATCATTCTTAGCGCTATTGAGAATCTTCTCATCATTACTAAGCAGGATGATTTCATTAGCTACATTCATCATTTCGTTGAATCGATCTTCGTCAAATTCCTCCTTATTTCCAACAAACCAGCTAGCTTCTAAATAGTTACAGAGCGTTAAAACACGTTCTAAGGGATATGTTGCTGTGGTTCTAATATCCAATGCTTCCCTATACCAGGCAAGTGCCTTATCGAAGTTGTCTGTATGCAAAGCAGCCGGATATTTGGTATAGGCATTCCCCATACTATTACAAATCATTGCAAACTGATAAGGAAAATCAATCTTATTATAATAATTGAGTGCCTCGTTGAAAGATGAAACTGAAACAGCAGCCCATACCCCTTTCTTCTTTACCTCGTCTGGAATTTCTGCATAAACTATCCCTAATTGATGATGAATTTCAGCAAAAATATCTGGATAATCCTCTTTGGTAAATGTCTTCAATGCTGCCTGATATGATTGAACTGCTGCCCGATAGAACTGAGGATTCCCATTTTGTGCCCATGTTTGGAGTAGATTTCCCTTTGAAAATTGTGCTTGGGCTAGAAGCTCAAGAAGTTGTTCCTTTTCAATTATGCTAATAGCCCTACTGATATAACCCAGCGCTTCACTAAAACTTTCGCTGATTGTAGCAATATAAGTAGCATCCATCAAAATCATTGCAGCTTCTGTCATCCTACCATTCAACTCATAATATTCTAGGCATTCCCATAATGTAGTCTTCAATTCTCCTAGTACTTTAACATCATAAGGTACTACTAAATTTTTCTGCCATATTTTACAAAGAATATCTTTAAATGCAATGCATATTTTAGGAGAATCACATTCATTTAAAATAGTATTGATGATATTCAGTGCTTTTGCTTCAATATTCTGATCAAGATAAAATTGTGCAAGATGATACGAAGTGAATTGTCTTCTTGATTTTTCTTTACTACAGTTAATGGCAGATTCATATGCCTCTGCTATATCTAAACTTGAAGCGCTTTCATTCTGTGATCCATAGTGGAATGCAATTGCTTTATTGTGCAGATTTTCAAAGGAATCAAATTGCCATTCATATCCTTGAAATGGTACTGAATTTTGGAGTCGGTTTAAAATATCAACAGTTTGTAATATATCCGGATATTCTTCTAAGATCTCATAGGCCTTCTCGTAATTATTTAGTTTGGCATAAATAATCCCTAGTAAAATTTTATCCTTATATGAAACACTAGGAAATAGAACTGGTGGTTGCAGATTCTCCCAGTCGGGTAACACTTCAATTATAGAAGAAACTTTAATTGTAATTGCATCAGCGTCTTCAACGGATAAATTGACTAATTCATTTAGTCTATCCTCCTGATTAATCAGATTTTTTACTGATTCTCTTAGTTCTGTCGAAACAAATATTGTAATCATAATTTATGAAAAATGTACTGTCAGTATTTTCATTTTTTCGTCTGCATTAAATTCCAATGACCTATCACTACTATCCAGTTCGTTGTCAATCAGCATTTCTTCTAACGATATACTTCTGTCACCTTTACTGTTTTTGAATTTCAGCATACTCATAGAAGTTTTATGCAGGCCTTTAAAAATATCATCATGCTGCGATGCAATCATCAATATTTTCTTGACATCATAATATACCCAGTTTACCTGAGAAGAAAACCCAAAAATACTTTCAACGATCTCGTTGCTGATGATCAAGTGCCTGTTTGTAAGTGTAATCAATGTTGAATTTTCTTAGATTGCTTAAACTATATACGAGAGTTCTTCTTTAAGAATGATTTGGACTACTTTATCTCCAGCTTTTTTTACTTCGTCACTCAATTCCATATCTAATTTTGTATTTTCAATTGCTATCAGGTATACTTGTATATCTTCAGGGTAATCGCTCTGCATAATTTTTTTTGCATAGCTCAATGCCTGATCCCACTTTATACTATGCAAGAAAACCATGGGGTCTTCTTGAGGAGCCGTCATCACTTCTTGTGCAGGCACCTTGTATAAGGTCCCAATCTGCTCTCCTGTATTTACGACTGCATCCACCAAAATTATTTTTTGATGACCTTTCAATTGGTAAAGTACTTCAAATGCACTTGTACCCATATCTAATATTGAAATATTGGGTTCTTCACCGACATATTTCCTTAGCTGGTCTATAACATAAATACCAATGGCGTCATCACTTCTACAGGGATTCCCAAAGCCCATTATGGCTGTTGCTTTACTTCTCATTCTGATTCCAATATTAATGTAAGGAGAGTAGAAATTCGTGGTAAAAGCTAAAAAAAATTTAGTTACCTCAAAGAAAAAGCCCAACTTTCGTTAGGCTTTTTCTTTTGATATTTATGAATTTAGAGCTTGAACTTAGCTAATTGTTTACCTGTCTTGGCATCATGTGCATGCACCGTACAAACCAAACAACTATCAAAAGAGCGAGCCACCATACCAACTTCAACTGGATCGTTGGCATCTTCAATTTCAATTCCTTCAAGGGCTGATTCAATAGGGCCTGACTTTCCTTCGGAATCATTTGGACCTACATTCCAAGTGGTAGGTGCCATTACCTGATAATTCTTTATCACCCCATCTTCAATTTCGATCCAATGTGCCAATGCGCCACGAGCCGCTTCAGTAGCTCCAAAGCCCTTACCATCTCTTTCTTCAGGCTTGATATAAAATTCATCATCGAGCCTGATTTGTCTTAACCAAGTATCAATATTATCATACAACATTGGAGCTTCATGCACACGCGCCAATGTTCTTAAGAACACACTCGGTCCCATTTTATCCATGGCATCCTTAATAAGAAAGTCCTTGGTTTGGTGCTCTAGATTATTTGGTTTTGCATACATTAAACATCTTGACAATGGGCCAGCCTCTGCAGCATTATTCATATATCTAGGAGCCTTTGACCAGCTATATTTTCCACTGAAATCAGTCTCTTCAAGATTTTTTGAAGTTACTGGAGTTGGTATAGGTTCATCCCATGGGTGAGCTGCTTTGTGATCCTGATACCAGCTATGCGTAACATGCTCTTTAATCTGCAAATGATCGAAGTCACTATACTTTTTTGAATGACTGTCATAGTATCCTGAAGGACTAATTAAAGCATCATTTCTACCTTCAATTGTTGGATTATTGTATTTGTCCTTGTGCAGATAAGTTCCATAAGCGACATAATTTCCACAACCCTGACCAAACTTATCAAGTCCAAATTCCAATGAAGCCCTAATGAACAGCCCCAAATCACTATTACGCTGGCTTTCATTCTCGTCTACCCACGCCATTAAGTCGTCCCAACTCTGTACCCTTCTGTATTTTTCAATAGAACAACCCAGCCAGGTAGTTTCAAGCCAATCATTCCTGAATTGATTCATAATTGAATGTGCTCTTGTAATATCCTTTAACGTAGGGGCACACATAACACCTCCAGGAACCATATAGCTACTATGCGGCCACTGGCCTCCAAAAAGTGCATACACCTCAACCGGTCTACCGCTGGCAGTAACTCCTGATTGAAATGATGTACCTACATAGGCAGCAAATCTTTTTACAACTTCATCGTAGAGTTTTTTGTTTGCAAATTTTTTATTTGCCATATCTGTTGCAAAGATGGCATAAAACCAACGGGGTATACTCTGGATTGTTTCAGTAGCCTGACCTAGTGCCCTTAAAAGTAATGCGTTAGGAGGAAGTTGTGTCTTCCATGCCGTATCTAAAGCTGAGGATGCACAATATAAATGCGATCCACCACATATACCACAAATACGTGGGGTTACAATTAATCCGCTTTGCGGATCTTTGCCCTGCATGATTCTTTCAAAACCACGAAACATCGCAGCCTGCGTGTGTGCGCGAGTAACAACTCCATTTTCCATGTAGACTTTCACATCCAAATCACCCTCAACTCGACCAACTGGAGATATATTCAGTTCTTTTACTGTAGACATATTCTTTATTTGAATTTTATTTGAAGATTATTTACTGGTTTCAAAATGTTCCTGTTCTGTTCCCATAACCCGTTCTATAGATCCCATTACCTTTTCAACTCCGGCTCTTGAATAATAGCCAAGTTTGGAAACACCAGTTGGTACTTCTTTTGGCAAGAAGCCTAGATACTTCATGGTTTTAAACACAGAACCTTTTACAAGATCGTTATGTGGGAAGCCTGGCTCTGTACAACCCAGACATGGATGATTAGCCCTGGTCTTACTACTTGTTCTGTTCCATAAAATTCTGTTACAACTTGCTCTGGTCATTGGTCCACGACAGCCTACTTCATAAAAGAGACATCCGCCTCTTTTACCAAAGCCACCATCCATTTTTTGGGCAAAGCTGATGGCATTAGGACATCCAGTTTGTACAAAATCTGTAAAGAAAGTTTTAGGACGATGAAATTCGTCAATCAAAACATCTCCAATTCTACCTGTAGAAATGGCTACCAAAATTTGAGTAATCCAATCTGGATGCGCAGGACAACCAGGAATATTAATAACAGGTAGTCCGCCTTTTGATTTATAATCAGCTCCAAGGAAACCTCCTTTTTCTTTTTTTAGAAACTGCATACCTGTACTTTCACTAGGATTAGGTGGTACTGCTGGGATACCTCCCCAAGTAGCACAATCTCCAATGGCTACTACATAACCAGCTACTGCTGCAAGTTCTTTCACCCAATCTTTCATTGGTCTGTCGCAGAAATAGTTCATAGTCCCTGTTCCATTCGGTCCCTCAATTATAGAACCTTCATAAACAAGAATATCCATTTGTACTTTACCTGCCAAAATATCATGTAAAAGATGAGTTACCTGATGGCCAATCTCCAAACCTATGGATGGATGCCATAAAATATTGACACCGAAATCCACAACCAATTCTACAACCGTAGGTTCCTCAGCATTTAAAAAAGACATTGTGTTACCACTACAGGCACCACCTTGTAACCATAAAACATTAGCCATAAGCAATCGTTTTTATACTGTTGATTTAGAAAATTATTTCTAAATCTAGAAAGAATTTTCTAACCTAGCAAATTTTTTATATAAATCTTTCAGGGACAATAATCTCATGATAAATGGAAGCCCCTTTTTTTGAAAAATTTGGATAAAGAAGATTCCATAAACAATTTTTGTATAATTTCTCTGTAACTGGGATTTGTCGTAGTATTTGTTGAGGAATCCAGCTGTTGATCAGAATCAGTAGACTGTGGGCTAGTAAGTCATAATTTCCCTTTACAGGCTCGGGTTTGAAGATTTCATCTTGCTGACAAACTTGAATTTTTCGTTTTAACTGTTGTAGAATTTTATTATTGACAGTGAGCCATTCTTTTTGAATCTCCGGATGGTTGCGTTCAATTTCCCAAGTATTATTGAAAGTAAACCGATTATGTTCATAAAAGAAATAGAGTCGGGAAAACAAAATATCAAACCCTTGTAAATGCTTATGGTTAATATATTGAGATAAAATTGATGACAATTCTTCAAAGAGATTGTCATACACTGCCTCAACTATTGTCTCTTTGTTTTTAAAATGATAGGCAAGGTTACCAACACTGATGCTACAGGCATCTGCAATTTGTTGTAGCCTAGTGTTAGCAATACCAGTTTCAAAAAAAAGGTCTTTGCTTTCGGCTATTATTTTTTCTTTTGTACCACTCATAATTAACTGAAATTAGTTTGGAATAATTTCATATTTAATACTAAAGTTCCTCTTTGATCCTTTGCTGCCTGTCTGCGCATATAATGTGCAGTCAGGAATGCTTTTTTGGGGCAAGACATATTAACAATCTTGCGCTTTATGAATTTCAGGGGAATAAGGTGGTGGGCAAAAATGAGATAGATATTCCATTCTCCATTCCTGCGTTCTACATTTTCTATTACTGCGGTATTTTGAAGCCAGAAATCTTCATTAATAAATGTTGCATCCTCATTCATTCCATTTACTTCAGTAGAGGAAAATCCATCAATATACTTCAACATGGAAGCATATACTTCAGAATCAATTTTAAATCTCGAAAACAATTCTAAAATTTATTTGCTTGAAATTAGAAAAAATACTCTAAAGAAACATTAAAATTATATACCCCCAGATAGCTGATGATATTCTCTGGTACCCATATCGGTAAAAAATGGATTTAGAATACCCCAAATATCTTCCAAAAAATGTTGTAATAATACATCATTCTTCCCTTCGGTTTTTTTAATATAATGCCACATATCAATCATAGAGCGCAACTGCCATGCAAGATAATCTTGCTGTTGGTCAGTCAACATTATCATTGACCCCCTTGCACAATTAAATGCAATCATCATTTTAATTTGTGCAGATTGCCACATCAGGTGTTTGGAATGTTTGGTTTGTATCTCTGGAAATGATCGTAACACCTCAAGCATATCAGCATAAAAGAAAATATGCTCTGACTGTTGCATATATATTTCAATCAAATAACAGTTGATGTCTTCAAATAATGGAACCACCCTAAACTTATTCAATAACCCTTCTTGATTTCTTCTTAACTCATCATAAAGATCTTCAATGATTAAATCTTTATTTTTGAAATGATACGCAAGATGGCCTACACTCACAAAAGCAGCATCTGCGATATGTTGTAGACGTACATTCACAAATCCTTTTTCATTAAAGAGTTTTAATGCGTGATCCTTTATATGTTTTTTTGTAGGCTTCAAATGATGAATTGATATATTATGCCAATGAAAAGAGCCAATTTGATCTCCAGTAAAGGAATTCTTAAGATGTTATTTCATTTTTCATATTCAGTAGTTCTGGTGCATTTAAAATAAAGAGCTGGAGTTATAATAAATATTTGTCTCAGTAAAACAAAATAATTAGTTCATTACCTAGTCTTTATTTGAGTGGCTCAATTTATGTGATTCTTTTAAATTTATTTCAATACCCTTCATATTCCCCCGTAGCTTTATTTTTTAAACACCCTTATTTGAGATGAAAAATTAGAAATCAAAGCTATTCCCTTCACATTTTAATTCAATAGACTTATCTTATAAAATAGATAAGTCAAATCAGAATCCTGAAAGGGAAATCACAAAATCTGTGCACCCTAAATAAAAAAGCATTTGTGTGTGCAAGAAAAGGCGTAGTGGCAAAATATTATTATATTAGTAATGTTGATTTGTAATTATTTGGACCAAATAAAGTGTACCCCACTGTGTACCCCAAATAAAAAAGCCTCATAAATTATTGATTTATAAGGCTTTTTGTTAGTGTTTGTGGTGTGGGGCGGGATCGAACCGCCGACACAAGGATTTTCAGTCCTTTGCTCTACCAACTGAGCTACCGCACCTAATATTGCCCTTTGCTCTACCAATCCAGACCGTCTCGTGTCTGGACTACCGCACCTCAAAATGTCCTTTGCTCTACCAATCCAGACCTTCTCGTGTCTGGACTACCGCACCTAAAGCGGATTGCAAATATACAATCTCCGCCTCAATTGTCAAAAACCCCGAAGAGAAGGATGATTTAACACAAAAAATGAATCGAATCGGGCTTACTTTAACAAAAATCTTAATGATGATGTACCTTCATGCTATGCAAGAACTTCTTTTCATCGTAACCGAATCGCCCGAAGGAGGTCTCACTGCTCACTGCAGTGAACAATCCATACACACCCAGGCAGAAACGATGGAA
>Ga0222712_10000726_pt1 | contig 41929 bp, 38 predicted proteins | sample C33_657DmetaG_FD_165043 | JGI IMG/M metagenome (GOLD analysis project Ga0222712, IMG submission 165043) | Estuarine water microbial communities from San Francisco Bay, California, United States - C33_657D | ecosystem: Environmental > Aquatic > Marine > Unclassified | place: USA: California... | reverse complement strand
GACCTTTGCCGTGATCACGCCGCTGGTGATGGGTGCGACGGGCGTGATGCTGGGATCCTGGCTGCTTGGCCTTTCTGCGGGTGGCGCCACGCTGTTTGGCGTGCTGCTGGCGAGCGCTTCCTACATTGCTGCACCGGCGGCCATGCGCATGGCGGTGCCTGAGGCCAATCCCGCAATGGGCATTTCTGCGGCGCTGGCGGTGACCTTTCCCTTCAATGTATTCATCAACATACCGCTGCTCGTTCTTCTCGGAGGACTGTCATGGGCGTGACCACGCACCGGCGCTGCCAGCTGACCATAATTGCCGAATATGTGTTGGAAGAAAAACTGATTGCCCTTGCAGCGCGTCTGGGCGCGCACGGCTATACGGTGCACGAAGTGCGCGGCGGCAGTTTTTCGGCGGATGGCGAGCGCCGGCGCGAGGGGGCTGGAGAAATCGACCGCACGATCGAGATGAAAGTGATTTGCGAGCGGGCTGTTGCAGAGCAGGTTGCGCAGCAGGCACTGGAACAGTTCAGCGGCAACTTTTCGGTCAGGGTGCTGCTCACCGAGGTCGAGGTGTTCAGGCCGGGGATATACTAGAAAGAACCGGGAGAAAAGCTAGACCGGCGCAGGTTCGGTGCGCTGACGCGGTACGCGGGCGAGATCCCAGCCGGCAATCGCTCGTTTCCAGAAGTCGGCCATTTTTTTCGGATCTGCATCACTGATCATGTCCTGGCCGAGGAAGGCGAGCACCGGGTTCAGTGTGGCCAGCGGGTCGCCGGCGTCGATAGGGGCGGCCAGCGTCTGCTTGGAAAGTTTTTCGCCAAGCACGTTCACGGCCACCGGCAGGTGGGCGTAACGCGGTGTGGTGTAACCCAGCAACTGCTGCAGATAAATCTGCCGCGTCGTTGAGTCGAGCAGATCAGCCCCGCGCACGATATCGGTGATGCCCTGATCAGCATCATCGACTACTGCAGCCAGTTGATAAGCAAAGTATCCGTCGGCGCGTTTCACCACAAAATCGCCGACCTGGCGTTCGAGGCTGTGCGCAATCTTGCCCTGGATGGCATCTTTGAGTTCTATGCGGTTGTTGTCGGTGATGACGCGTTCCGCACGTGCGGCGCGGCCGGCGAGCAGGCCTTTGCGGCATGTTCCGGGGTAAATCGGGCCATCAAGGCCGCCGACTGCCGAATCGGCGATTTCGCGGCGGCTGCAGGCGCAGGGGTAGATCAGTTTGCGTTTTTTCAGGACTTTCAGCGCTTTTTCGTAGGCCTCACCGCGGGTGCTTTGATAGACCACCGCTTCATCCCAGGCCATGCCCAGTTTTTCCAGTGAACGAAGAATGAGATCTGCCGCGCCGGGGACGGTCCGGGACATGTCCAGGTCATCCATGCGCACCAGCCAAATGCCGCCGTTGGCTTTGGCGTCTAGATAACTGCCGACTGCAGCGACCAGTGAACCAAAGTGCAATGGACCGGTGGGAGAGGGGGCGAAACGACCGCGGTAAATACGCTTCATGGCCTAAGTGTAACGCCAATGCAGGCGCTAAAATGTGTGTTCTTCAAAAGACAACATTTCCGGAGCATAACTGATGAAAGTCAAAGCCGCTGTCGCGCATAAGGCAGGTGCCCCCCTGACCATTGAAACCGTCGATCTGGACGGGCCGCGCGCGGGCGAGGTGCTGGTCGAAATCAAAGCCACGGGCATCTGTCATACCGATGAGTTCACGCGTTCGGGCGACGATCCGGAAGGCCTGTTTCCGGCCATCCTCGGTCATGAGGGCGCGGGCGTGGTGGTCGATATCGGACCGGGGGTGACCAGCCTGAAAAAGGGCGATCACGTCATTCCTTTATACACCCCGGAATGCCGCCAGTGCGAATACTGCCTCAGCGGCAAGACCAATCTGTGCCAGGCCATCCGCACCACCCAGGGCCAGGGCGTGATGCCCGACGGCAGCAGCCGCTTTTCGGTTGGCGGCGAGCGGGTTTTTCATTACATGGGCACGTCAACCTTCGCCAACTACACCGTGGTGCCGGAAATCGCGCTGGCCAAAATCCGCGAGGACGCACCTTTCGACAAGGTCTGTTACATCGGCTGCGGCGTCACCACCGGCATCGGCGCGGTGATTAATACCGCCAAGGTCGAGCCGGGCGCCAATGTCGTGGTGTTCGGCCTCGGTGGCATTGGCCTCAACGTGATCCAGGGCGCACGGCTCGCCGGCGCCAACATGATTGTCGGCGTGGATTTGAACGACGCCCGCAAGCCGCTCGCCGAAAAATTCGGCATGACCCATTTCGTCAATCCGAAGGAAGTTGGTGGCGATCTGGTGCCTTATCTGGTCAATCTGACCAAGGGTGGCGCCGACTACAGCTTTGAATGCATCGGCAATGTCGATGTGATGCGCCAGGCGCTGGAGTGCTGCCACAAGGGCTGGGGCGTATCGGTGATCATCGGAGTCGCCGGCGCGGGACAGGAAATCAAGACGCGGCCGTTTCAGTTGGTCACCGGCCGCGTGTGGAAAGGCACGGCTTTCGGCGGCGCCAAGGGCCGGCGTGATGTGCCGAAGATTGTTGACTGGTATATGGACGGCAAGATCAATATCGATGACCTGATCACGCACAAACTGAAACTCGAAGATATCAACAAGGGATTTGATCTGATGCACTCCGGGGAATCGATTCGCAGTGTGGTGGTGTTCTGACCGGAACCAAGGCCATGGCAGTCCGCGCATTTTCCTTTGACAATACCTACGCCCGCGATCTTGAGGGGCTGTATGTTCCATGGAAGGCCGCGGAGGTTGCCGAGCCCAAGCTGATCAAACTCAATCACGCGCTGGCGGAAGAGTTGGGGCTGGATACCAAGGCGCTCGATACGTCGGAAGGTGCGTTGATTTTCTCCGGCAACCAATTGCCCGATGGCACTGCAACCATTGCCCAAGCTTATGCCGGCCACCAGTTCGGCGGTTTCTCGCCGCAACTCGGTGACGGTCGCGCGCTGCTGATCGGTGAAGTCATCGATCAGCACGGCCAACGCCGTGACATCGCTTTTAAAGGTTCCGGACGCACGCCGTTTTCACGCGGCGGCGACGGCAAGGCGGCGCTCGGCCCGGTTCTGCGCGAATACATCATTGGTGAGGCGATGCATGCGCTGGGTATACCGACCACGCGCGCACTGGCAGCGGTGACTACCGGTGAAATGGTGCGCCGCGAGCGCAATCTGCCGGGTGCCGTGCTGACACGTGTCGCTTCCAGTCATATCCGTGTCGGTACTTTTCAGTTTGTCACCGCACGCGGCGATGATGCGACGCTGCGCAAACTGGCCGATTATGTGATTGCACGGCATTACCCTGAACTCAAAGGGCAAGCAAATCCTTACCTCGGACTGCTGCGCGCAGTGTGTGAGCGCCAGGCTGAACTGATCGCGCGCTGGATGAACGTGGGTTTTATTCACGGTGTGATGAATACCGACAACATGACGCTCTCGGGCGAGACCATCGATTACGGTCCCTGCGCCTTTATGGACCACTACAACCCGGCGACGGTGTTCAGTTCGATTGATGAGCAGGGCCGTTATGCCTATTCCAACCAGCCGCCGATCGCCAACTGGAATCTGGCGCGCCTGGCCGAGGCGCTGCTGCCCTTGCTGGCGGCTGAGCAGAATGATGATCAGGAACGCGCGGTGCAAAAGGCGATGGAAATCCTGGAGGCTTTCCAGCAGCGATATGAACACTACTGGCTGCGCGGCATACGTCTCAAAATGGGGCTGACGCGCGATCAGGGCGACGATCTTGTGCTGGCCCAGGATTTCCTGAAGGGCATGGAAGGGCAGGGTGTGGATTTCACACAAGCCTTCCGCCGGCTTGCCGATGTCGCCGAAGCCCTTGATGCTTCACGCGAAGGATTGTTGCGCAAGCTCTATGCCGATGATGCGGCTTTAAACGGCTGGTTGCTGCGCTGGCGTGCGCGCATTAATGGCGAAGGTGTTGCGCCCGCGCAGCGTGCGCAGGCGATGCGCGCAGCGAACCCGGTTTATATTCCGCGCAACCATCGTGTTGAACAGGCGCTGGCCGCTGCGGTGGATCTCGGTGATTACTCGCCATTCGAGAAACTGCTGACGGTATTGCAGCGGCCGTTTGATGAAAGAATGGAATTCGCAGCTTACGCGGAGCCTGCGCCGGCCAGCGAGTCGGCCGGTTATCAGACCTTCTGCGGCACTTGATGGCCTGGTCTGTGGTCATAGGTGGGGTGGATGTTTTGCCGGCACGGTGACGGCGCGTCGCGGAATCTGGGAAAATCAGGGCGGCGCGCCGAGTGATTTAAATAAGTATTTGTTTTAATTGATAAATTTATGCCGATCCCGTTGCTGACCGAATTACCCTACCGCCCCGACAGCGCTGCGCTGTTCGAGGCCGTGGCTGACCGGCCGTGGGCGGTGTTTCTCGACAGCGGCCTGCATTACCCGGGGCAGGCGCGTTACGACATCATCGCCGCCGAACCGCATGTGCGTCTGGTCACCCGGGGCGGTCTGACGGAAGTGCATGCGGATACCAGCGAGTTGTCGCGCGCGGATCCTTTTGAACTGCTGCGTGATCAGCTGGCGATTGATCCTTCCTGCCGCTGCGAGGTGCCATTTTCCGGCGGTGCGATCGGTTACTTCGGTTATGACCTCGCACGGCGCCTCGAGCGTCTGCCGGCGCGCGCCCGTGACAGCGAACGCATTCCGGATATGGCCGTCGGCATTTACGACTGGGCGGTGGTGGTCGATCACTCGGAGCAACGTGCCTGGCTGGTCGGGCAGGGACGCGATCCGGATACTGATCGCAAATGGGGCGGACTGGTGCGGCTGTTTACTGCTGCATCGCCGGAGCGGCAGCGCGCGCCTTTCCGGGTCACGTCGCCGGTGACCTCCAATTTCACCCCCAAGGGCTACGGCTACGCTTTCGACCACATCCTCGATTACATCCGTGCCGGCGACTGTTACCAGGTCAATCTGGCGCAGCGCTTTACCGCGCAGGCCAGCGGTGACCCGTGGCTCGCTTACCAGCGCTTGCGCCTGATCAATCCCGCACCGTATTCGGCATACCTGAATACGCCATACGCGCAGATTCTCTCGGCATCGCCGGAGCGTTTCCTGCGTGTGGCTGACGGTCAGGTCGAAACCAAGCCGATCAAGGGAACGCGGCCGCGCGCCGGTCATGCGAAGCTCGATGCCGAACGCATCGCCGAACTGGTGGTGAGCGAAAAGGACCGCGCCGAGAACCTGATGATCGTCGATCTGCTGCGCAATGATCTGTCGAAGAACTGCGCCATCGGTTCGGTGAAGGTGCCGCGGCTGTTTGAGGTGGAGAGTTTTGCGACCGTGCATCACCTGGTCAGCACGGTGACCGGCCGGCTTGCCGAAGGGCGCGATGCGATAGACCTGCTGCGCGGCGCCTTCCCCGGCGGCTCGATCACCGGTGCGCCGAAAACCCGCGCAATGCAGATCATCGAGGAACTGGAACCGCATCGCCGCGGCGTGTATTGCGGCGCGGTCGGTTACATCGGCTACGACGGCGACATGGATACCAACATCGCCATCCGCACGCTGGTGCATTCCCGCGGCATCGTGCGTTTCTGGGCGGGCGGCGGCATCGTTGCCGACTCGCAGCGCGACGCCGAATACCAGGAAACCTTCGACAAGGCCGCAGCCCTGCTCAACCTGCTGCAGCAGAGCGCGGAGAGCGCCAGCGGCGGCGCCTGAGGCCGGCGGTTTTATGCCATCATCGCGGTTCACAAACTGCGGAGTGTAAAGATGGCTGTCCTTGAACTCACCCAGGAAAATTTTGAAGCCACGGTCACCGGCAACAAGATGGTGATCATTGATTTCTGGGCGCCGTGGTGCGGCCCCTGCAAGAGTTTTGCGCCGGTGTTCGAGGCGGCATCGGAAAAACATCCGGATGTGGTGTTTGCCAAGGTCAACTCCGATGACGAGCAGGCGCTGTCCGGCCATTTCGGCATCCGTTCGATCCCGACCCTCATGCTGTTCCGTGAAGAAATCATGCTGTTCCAGCAGGCCGGCGCACTGCCTGCTTCGGGGCTGGACAGTGTTCTGGAGCAGGCAAAGGCGCTGGACATGGACCAGGTGCGCCGCGACATCGCTGAGCGTGATCAGCAGTCACAGCAGCAACAGCAGTAAATTCAAAAACAATATTAAAAACACCGGCGATGCGCGCAATGCATCGCCGTTCATTCTTGTTCAGGCGGGAGGCGTTTGATGAGCACGCGCGGTTTCTGGATTGATCATTTCCCCGGCAATTTCCTGTGGTCCAACGCTGCGCTGGCGTGCAAGGGCATGGCGCCTTACGGCGTGGTGGCAATGGATGAGATCGACCGTATCGCCGAGAAACTGAAAACCCGGCAGGGCGAACCCGATGCCTGGCAGCAGGAGTGGTGCGCAATGGCGGCGCAGATCGAAAAGACGGCGGATGCCGAGGCCGCTCGCGGCCATGACCGCACGGCCGGCAATTTCTATCTGCGCGCCGGCAACTATTACTACACCGGCGAACGTTTTATCCCGCCGGGCGATGCCAAGGCCGCGGTGGGGCGTCAGTCTTATCGCTGCTTCCGTGAAGGTTTGACGCGCCGCCATCCGGAGATCGAATTTGTCGAGGTTCCGTATGAAGGCAAGACCTTGCCCGCGCTGTTCATGAAGGCGCCGGGAGTGTCGAAGCGTGCGCCGACTGTGGTGATTTTCAACGGCATGGATAACTGCAAGGAGATGAGCATCATCTTTGCGGGGCTGGAATTTGCGAAGCGCGGCATGCATACGCTGGCCATCGACGGTCCGGGGCAGGGTGAAACGCTGCGTTTTCGCGGCATCCACAGCCGTCATGACTATGAGGTGCCGGGCAAGGCGGCTTATGACTATGTTGCTCAGCGAGCCGATGTCGATCCGGCGCGTGTCGTGATCATGGGTTACAGCTTCGGCGGTTATTACTCGGCACGCATTGCTGCTTTCGAGCAGCGTTATGCCGTCGGCGTGGCGATGACCGCGCTGCATTGGGATCTGGCCGGCTGGCAGCAGCGCATCAAGGAAAAGGCATTGGCTGAGGGCCACAAGGTGGCGCAATCCAATTTCCAGTTTCAGTGGGTGGTCGGGGCCGCCGACGCTGACGGCGGCATTGAAGTGGCGAAACGCTTCCGCCTGCAGGAGGTTGCGCAGCAGATCACCATGCCTTTTCTGGTTACGCACGGTGCGAACGACCGGGTGGTACCGGTAGAAAATGCGCAGAAGCTGTATGACGCGCTTGGTTCCGGGCGCAAAACCCTGCGTGTATTCACTGCAGAGGACGGCGGTGCCGAACACGCGCATGTCGATAACCGGCAGGTCGGTGTGGATTTTGTTGCCGACTGGATTGCCGACCACCTGCCGGATTAATCGCGGTTCCCGGCAGTTGCTGGGCGGAAAACGCAGGGAGGGTGGGTCATTTCACTCTGACAAGGCAACAGCGGGCGCGGTAAACTACCTGCTCCTGCCGCGCACTTCATCCTTTGTTCATCCGAAGTCACTTACTTTTCCGCAGTTCCTCCCCATGAAACGCATTGCATATTTGGCCCTCGCTGTCACGCTGCTGGCTGGCGCCGGATTCACCTGGAAACATTTTTCGCAGCTGCAGTCCGCGCCCGCCGGAAAACCGGCAGCCGGACCGGCCCGCGCTTTGCCGGTAAAGGCCGCTGCTGTCGTCCGCGGCACCGTGACTGATGGAGTTTCCGCGGTCGGCACCCTGCTGGCGAATGAGTCGGTGATGATCCGCCCCGAGATCGACGGGCGCATCGAGGCTTTTCATTTTCAGGAAGGCCAGTTGGTGCGCAAGGGCGACAAGCTGGTATCTCTCGACGCCTCTGAAGTGGAGGCGCAACTGACCTCCGCCGTGGCCGCCGCCAACCTGAACCGCAGCCGGCTCAAACGCTCCGAAGATCTGCTGGCGAAGAATTTCATCAGCGCACAGGCCATGGATGAGACGCGGGAAAATCTCAACCAGTCCGTTGCACGCGAGGCGGAGATCAAGGCCAAGCTGGCCAAGAGCACCATCCGTGCGCCGTTTGAAGGTGTGACCGGCCTGCGTCAGGTCAGTCCCGGCGCCTATGCCAAGGCCGGTCAGGATATTGCGCGGCTGGAAGGCATCGGCGTGCTGAAACTCGATTTCCGCGTGCCCGAGGCCTATCTACGGCGCATCAAGGTAGGGCAGCCGCTGGTGATCAATGTCGATGCGTATCCCGGCGAGTCTTTCAACGGAGCGATTTACGCCATTGAACCTGCGGTGGACGAATCCACGCGCACTGTGCTGCTGCGTGCGCGCCTGCCCAATCCCGGCGTGCGGCTGAAGCCCGGCATGTTTGCGCGCGTCAGCCTGGATCTGGAGCGTCGTGACAATGCCTTGCTGGTGCCGGAGCAGGCGATTGTGCCGCGCGGCGACGGCCGTTTTGTGTTCCGCATTGCCGAGGGCAAGGCGCAATTGGTCAAGGTGGAAATGGGTGCGCGGCGTCCGGGAGAAGTCGAAATCCTCAAGGGGTTGGAAGCGGGCAACATCATTGTCATTGACGGACAGCTGAAGCTGCAGGACGGTGCTGCTGTCAACGTGCTTGGCGACAAGCCTGCGGCGACCGATAAACCGGCGGCGAAGCAGTAGGAAAGCACAGCTTAATGTTTCTGCCGGAGATTTCTGTCAAGCGTCCCGTGCTGGCCACGGTGATGAGTCTGCTGATCGTGCTGATCGGTATCATCGCGTTTGACCGCCTGACTGTTCGCGAATACCCAAAAATCGATACGCCGGTGGTATCGGTGCGCACGGTGTACACCGGCGCCAGTCCGCAGGTCATTGAATCGCAGGTGACCCAGCCGCTGGAAGACAGCATCTCCGGCATCGAGGGTGTGAAGACGTTGAAATCGGTCAGCCGCGAGGAGGTCAGCCAGATCACGGTGGAGTTCACCAACGACCGCAATCCCGACCTGGCAGCGAGCGATGTGCGAGATCGGGTATCACGGGCGCGCGACCGGCTGCCGCTGGAGGTCAAGGAGCCGATCATCGCCAAGGTCGAGGCCGATGCCCAGGCCATCGTTTGGTTGCGGCTGTTCTCGGATCAGCATGCGGCGCTGGAGATTTCCGACTATGCCGACCGTTATGTCGCGGACCGTTTGAAGACCTTGCCGGGCGTCGCGTCGGTGATCATCGGTGGTGAGCGGCGTTATGCAATGCGCATCTGGTTGGACCGCGAACGGCTCGCGGCTTATGCACTGACGCCGCTGGATATCGAAGATGCGCTGCGTCGCCAGAATATTGAAGTGCCTTCCGGCCGCATCGAAAGCACGCAGCGCGAATTCACCGTGCTTTCCGAATCCGATCTGCGCTCTCCGGAACAGTTCAACCAGCTGATCATTCGTGAAGTCAAAGGTTATCCTGTGCGGCTGAGCGATGTCGGTCGCGCCGAGCTTGGCGCCGTGGATGAGCGCAACATCCTGCGCGTCGACGGCAAGCCGGCCGTGGGTCTGGGCATCGTCAAACAGTCGACGGCGAACACGCTGGCGGTGGCGCAGGCCGTGAAGGCCGAAGTGCCGAAAATCGCTGCGGCACTGCCGCCGGGCATGCAAATCGCTGTGGCCTTTGATACTTCGGTATTCATCGAAAAATCAATCACTTCGGTTTACAGTGTGATGATTGAGGCGCTGGTGCTGGTGGTGCTGGTGATTTTCCTGTTCCTGCGTTCGCTGCGCGCGACGCTGATTCCCTTCGTGACCATACCGGTGTCGCTGGTCGGTGCGTTTTTCCTGATCTGGCTGATGGGTTTTTCGATCAACGTGCTGACGCTGCTGGGCATCGTGCTCGCGGTCGGTCTGGTGGTGGATGATGCGATCGTGGTTCTGGAGAATATCCATCGCCACATTGAGAATGGCATGACGCCGGTCGAGGCATCGCTGACCGGCGGCCGTGAAATCGCTTTTGCCGTGGTGGCGATGACGGTGACGCTGGCCGCGGTGTTCGCGCCGCTGGCATTTGCCACGGGCAATACCGGGCGACTGTTCCTCGAGTTCGCGTTGACGGTGGCCGCGGCGGTCGTGGTGTCGGGTTTCGTTGCGCTGACACTGACGCCGATGATGTGTTCGAAACTGCTGCGTCATGAGGCCTCACATGGCCCGGTCTACAACGCGTTGGAACGGTTTTTTGAAGGCATGGCTGCGGGGTATGAACGCCTGCTGCGGCGCAGTCTGGCGCATCGTGGTGTGGTTGTCGCGCTGTTTGTGCTGCTCGCGGCCGGCGGCGCCGCATTGTTTCTGACCATCAAGTCCGAGCTGTCGCCGCTGGAGGATCGCGGCTTTTTTCTCGGGGTGATGGTCGCGCCGGAAGGTGCCACCAAGGAATACACGGATGACTATGCGCGGGCCTGGGAGGGCATTTATGCCGCGGTTCCGGAAATAAGTTCCTATTTTGTGGTGGTGGCGCCGGGACTGGACCGGCCCAATCCCGTGAACTTTGCGTTGTCTTTCGTGCGGCTGACGGACTGGGCAGAACGCACACGCAAGACGCAGGAAGTCACCGCGTCAATTGCACCGAAGATGTTCGCGACCATGCCCGGCGTGCTGGCCTTCCCGATCAATCCGCCGTCGCTGGGTCAGAATTTCCGCAACCCGCCGGTGCAGTTTGTGGTGCAGGGCAATTCCTACGAGGAACTCGACCGCTCGGTTACGGCCTTGATGGCCAAGGCGCGGCGCTCGCCGGCGCTGACCAACGTCGACAGCGATCTCAAGCTCAACAAGCCGCAACTGTCTGTAGTCATTGATCGTGAGAAAGCGGCAGCGCTGGGCATCCAGGTCGAAGCCATCGGCCGTGCGCTGGAAACCCTGCTCGGTGGTCGTCAGGTGACGCGCTTCAAGCGCGAGGGCAAGCAATATGACGTGATCGTCAAACTCGAGGACAAGGACCGCCGCCAGCCGAACGACCTGACTTCGATCTATGTGCGCGGTTCGCGCGGCGACATCTCGCAACTGTCTAACTTGGTGTCGTTGACCGAAACGGTGGCCCCCAAGGAGCTGAATCACTTCAACCGGCTGCGTGCGGCGATCATTTCCGCGAACGTGGCGCCGGGATACACGCTCTCGGAAGCGTTGGGCACGCTGGATCAGGCGGCGAACGAGGTTCTGACGCCGGACTATCAGACGGCGCTGGACGGGCAGTCGCGCGAATTCCGTGAATCGGGCAAGCAGCTTTATCTGATCTTCATTCTTGCGCTGGCATTCATCTATCTGGTGCTGGCAGCGCAGTTCGAGAGCTTCCGCGGCCCGCTGGTGATCATGCTGACCGTGCCGCTGGCAATGACCGGTGCTTTACTGGCGATCAAACTGACCGGCGGCACGCTTAATGTCTACAGCCAGATCGGCCTGGTGATGCTGATCGGGCTGATCACCAAGAACGGTATTCTCATTGTCGAGTTCGCCAACCAGTTGCGCGACAAGGGTCATGAAAAGGTCGAGGCGCTGGTCGAGGCCTGTGCGCTGCGCCTGCGGCCGATCCTGATGACCACGGCGGCAACGGTTCTGGGTGCGGTGCCGCTGGCGATTGCCACCGGTGCCGGTGCTGAATCACGCTCGGCCATCGGCTGGGTGGTGGTCGGCGGCATGACCATCGGCACGCTGTTTACGCTGTTTGTGATTCCCGTTGCCTATACCTATATCGCCGGCCAGCGGCATACCGTCGAGATCGCGCCGGGAACGCACTGATCGACCAGGTTTTACTGGGCGCGCAATGCGCGGTCCAGCCAGCCAGGCACGAACACCTGATCTGCCGCATCAGCGCGCCGTCCCGGTTGCAGGTAAGCCGAGGTGTGCATCCGTCCATGTGGTCCGAGTGGATACTGTGTTTGCCGCAGCGGCTGACAATGTCGTCGCGTGTGGTTTTCCCTTTTGCAGCCCGTTCAGCCGGGAAATGCTGATGACGGGTTCGCTGCCGGCGGTGCCGGTCAATCTGGATGATGCGGCCCCCGCGCTGTCCGGCATACCACCGGACCGCGATGTGGTGGTCTATTGCAGTTGACCCAATGGAGTCAGTGCGGTGCGTGTCGCATGCATCCTGATGAACTGCGGATCTACCCGCGTGCGGCCGCTGGAAGACGGTATTGACGCCTGGATCGAGTCGGGCGGTCCTGTGGACGTCTTTGCCGTTATCTGAGCTGCGGTGCACCGGTCATGCGCTCGGTTATGATGGCGCCTCGCCGCCTTCAAGTCATGACTGATCCCAATACTGAATCGCCGCCATCCGCCTGGGCGCCTTTGCGCCAGCCGCTCTTCCGCGCGCTGTGGATCGCCACGCTGGTTTCCAATATCGGCACCTGGGTGCATGAGGTGGGGGCGGGCTGGCTGATGGTCACACTGAATCCGAATCCCCTGATGGTGTCGCTGGTGCAAGCCGCGACCGCGCTGCCGATTTTCCTGCTTGCCCTGCCCGGAGGCGCGCTCGCCGACATTCTCGACCGTCGGCGTTACCTGATTTATACCCAGGTCTGGATGCTGATGGTGGTGCTGGTGCTGGCGATCACCACGGCAATGGGCTGGATGAATGCCTGGGGCCTGCTGGCCTTCAGTTTTGCGCTGGCTTGCGGTGCGGCATTGAATACGCCGGCGTGGGCGGCGACGGTTCACGAAATCGTGCCGCGCGGTCAGTTGCAGGCGGCGATTGCATTGAACAGCCTCGGCATCAATCTCGCACGTGCCGTCGGCCCGGCGCTGGCCGGGGTGATTGTCGCGGCTTCGGGGCCGCAGGCCGCGTTCATGCTCAACGCCTTTTCTTTTATCGGCGTGATCGTTGTCCTGGTGCGCTGGCCGCGCCAGCCTTCGCCCAGCACCCTGCCGGCCGAACGTTTCTCCGGCGCTTTGCGTGCCGGTGTGCGTTATGTGCGCGAAGCCACGGCGTTGCAGTATGTAATGGGGCGTGCTGCCGGTTTTTTTGTTTTTTCATCAGCCACCTGGTCCTTGCTGCCGCTGGTGGCGCAAAACACCGGTGGTGGGGCGGGTACCTATGGTCTGCTGCTCGCCGGCATCGGCGCAGGTGCGGTCAGTGCGGCGCTGTTCATGCCGGCTTTGCGGCGTCGTTGCAGCCGTGATGTGCTGGTGTGCGGCGCGACGGTGGTTTATGCCGCGGGTACGGCAGCGGTTGCGCTGGCCGGGAATCTGTTTCTGTTATTGCCCGGCGTATTGGCCTGCGGCGCGGCTTGGCTCGCACTGCTGTCGACGCTGCATGTCAGTGCGCAGACCGCCGTGCCGCAATGGGTGCGTGCCCGCGCGCTTTCGGTCTATCTGATGGTTTATGCCGCGGCCATGACCGGAGGTGCGGTGTTGTGGGGTGCGCTGGCCGCGCGCGGCGGCGTGCCGCAGGCGCTGCTGCTGTCGGCTGCCGGTGCACTGCTGGCCATGCTGCTGACCCGGCGGCTGACACTGGGCGGTGAGGACGGTCTGGCCAGCAGCGCGCCGGCCGCGCTGATGCGTTCATCGGGACACGCGGAGATTGCACTGGAACGCGGACCGGTCGCCGTACACGTCGAATACCGCATTGCACCGGAAGATGCCGGCGCGTTTGTGGCTGTGGCGCAGGGTATGCAACGCATCCGTCGTCGGGACGGGGCCTTGTCCTGGGGATTATTTGAAGATCCGGATGCTGCCGGGCGTTATATTGAAACCTTTGTCGTCGAGTCCTGGGCCGAGCATATGCGCCAGCATCATCGCGGAACGGCGGGTGATGCGCCGCTGTTCGAGCGGGTGCGCGCATTTCACCGCGGGGAAGGGCCGCCGCGGGTTACGCACTGGATTGCCGTTAATGCAAACGATGAAACGGGCGGCGAGATTGTCTGAAGCATTTATTTCTATTTTCTGTTGGTTTGATTCTGTTTATTTGATTACTGGAGATATTCATGCAGAACCGCAATGCAAGCACCAGCGTACCCATCAACGATCTGTCGGCGCGCCGCTGGAGTCCGCGTGCATTTGATGCACAACGCGGCGTAACGCCGGCACAGACGGCGGCGTTGGTCGAAGCCGCGCGCTGGGCGCCGTCATGTTTCGGCGCCGAGCCCTGGCGTTTTCTGGTGTGGAACCGCGCGACCGATGCCGCGGGCTGGCAGCAGGCCTTTGACTGTCTGTCCGACAACAACAAAAAGTGGGCGGGCAAGGTGCCGCTGCTGTTGATGGCATGCGCCGGCGCCACTTTTGAGCACAACGGGCAAGCCAACCGCTGGGCGCAGTACGATACCGGCATGGCGGCGCTGGCCCTTTCGCTGGAAGCGGTTGCGCAAGGTCTGGTCGCGCATCAGATGGGCGGCTTTGATATCGGCAAGGCGCGGACGGCCTTCGGCATCCCCGAGGATTTCATGCCGATGGCGATGATTGCCGTGGGTTATCAGGCAGCCGCGGAAACCATCGAAGACGAAGAGACTCGGCAGAAGGAACTCAAGGGTCGGGCGCGCAAGCCGCTGGGTGAGCGTTTCTACAGCGGCCGCTGGGGTAAAGCGGCGGTCTGATCCGTCAGGCCGGCGCTTCGCTGTTGGGGAAATTGAATTCGAGGACCGTTCCTACCGGATCGCGGATGAATATCTGATAGCCGGCGCCTGCCACATTCGACTGTTCGTAGGCGATGTTCATGCCGCGCAGCTTTCCGGCAAACGCCGCAGCGTCCTTTGACTGGAAAGCGATATGGTCGACGCTTCCTTGATGTTCCGCCTGCACGAAACCTTCGGCGCAGCGAGCGGTGACATGCACCACGGGCTGCGCGCCCAGATATAACCAGATGCCCTGGTTGCGCAGGTTCGGCGGGCGGGGTCCGCGCTGTAGTCCGACCACCTCCAGATAAAAACGCTCAATCGCGGCGAGATCACCGGGTGCACAGCGGATATTCACGTGTTGAATGAACTCTATTCCCATACTGCTCTCCTGTATAGGCACTTCAAGGCCGCCCGGGAATAGTGCCACGAATTTTAGTCAGTATTGTGCAAAACAGGGGCTGACATTACCATGATGCAGCACAGTAGTTAATATGCATGAAAATACCAAACAGTCCGGGACTGCTACCCGGAATTTCAGTGAGGAGGCAGGCATGAAACGGATGCACAGTCTGGTGGCAGTGCTGCTGCTGGTGATGGCGGGCGTTGCAGGTGCACAGAAATTTCCCGAGCGGCCGATTCGCGTGATTGTGCCCCTGCCGCCGGGATCGTCCAGTGATTTTCTTTCCCGTACGCTGAGTGTGCCGCTGAGCGAATTGTATGGTCAGCAGGTAGTTGTCGATAACCGCCCCGGAGCCGGTGGTCTGATTGGAAGCACCTTGCTGTCCAAGGCCACGGGCGACGGTTATACCTATGCGATGGTCGCGCCGCCGCACACCGTTGGCCCGTTGCTGCAGAAAACGCCGCCTTACCATCCGATCCGCGACTTCACGATGATCACCGAAGTGGCGTCGATCCCGAACATCATTGCGGTTTACCCCAACCTGCCGGCGAAGAACATCCGCGAAATGGTGGTCCTGCTACAGAAGGATCCGTCGAAATACAACTACGGGTCACTGGGTATCGGCACGCTGGCTCACATCGCCGGTGAAATTTTCAATCAGGCGGCGGGGGTGCGCACTGTACATGTGCCGTTCAAGGTAGTGCCGGATGCCTTCGGAGAGACTATCGCCGGCCGTGTGCATTATCTGGTGTTCACGATCCCGACGATTTTGCCGATGGTTCGAGACGGGCGGCTGCGTCCGCTCGCGGTGACTTCGGCGAAGCGTAACCCGGCTTTCCCGAGCATACCGTCGATCGTCGAGGAGGGTTTGCCGGCGGCGCAGTCCGACGGCTGGTTCGGCCTGATCGGACCTGCCGGCGTACCCAAGCGGATCACCACGCAACTGGCTGCTGACATCAGGAATGCCGTTTCCCAGCCGCGTATCCGTGAGTCGTTCGAGAAAATGGGTGCCGACCCGGCCCTCAATTCGGGTCCGGAAACCTACGACAAGCTGATGAAGTCGGAATACGACCGCTACGTCAAATTGATCAAGGATGTCGGTCTGACCCCGCAGTAGTTTACGGCGTTGCCGTAGCGGATTGAAATCGGGTTCAAGGCGGCAATCAAGTCCGGGCAGTTGCCCAAGGGCCTGAATGTGCAGCGCAAAGCCGAAGGCCTGCACTGTCTGATTGACGGACTGATCAGCAACTGGGTGATGTATCCCAAGGCCATGCCCGCGGTTAATGAAGCCGAGCGTCTGATCGGTGTCTTTATCGAAGGCTTGCGCCACTCGCCGGTAAAGGCGCTGCCGAAGCGACCGGCCCCGGTGCGACGCAAAGCCGCCTGAACTGAGTGGCTTTGCTCAGGCTTGCCAGGGTGCGTTGTCGGTGGCGGTGATGCCGTAACGGCGTATTGCATCGGCGACGATGTCGCGACTGATGGTTTTCTCATCGGCCAGTGCTGCCAGTGCGGCAATCGCAATGTGATAACGGTCCATTTCAAAAAAACGGCGCAGATTCTCGCGTGAATCACTGCGGCCGTAACCGTCGGTGCCAAGCACCACATAGTGCTGCGGGACGTAGGCACGAATCAGGTCCGGTACTGCGGTGACGTGGTCCGAGGCGGCAATCGCCGGTCCTTTGTGCGATGACAGCAAATTTTCGACATGACTCGTGCGCGGCGTGGCGGCCGGATTCAGGCGATTGTGCCGTTCGCAGTCCATGCCGTTGCGGCGCAGTTCGCTCCAACTGGTCACGCTCCATACATTAGCTTTTATTTTGAAATCGTCCGCGAGAAGGTCTGCTGCAGAAATGGCTTCGCGCAGGATGGTGCCGCTGCCCAGCAACTGCACCTGCGCGCCGTGCTGTTCCTGCAGCAGATACATTCCTTTGAGGATGCCGTCGCGGGCGCCTTCCGGCATGGCCGGCTGCGCGTAGTTCTCGTTCATCACGGTGATGTAATAAAGAACGTCTTCCTGCGCTTCGAGCATGCGCCGCGTGCCATCCTGAATGATCGTGGCCAGTTCATAGCCGTAAGCGGGGTCCCAGGCCCGGCAATTGGGCACTGTCGATGCAACCAGATGCGATGAACCGTCCTGGTGCTGCAGGCCTTCACCGGACAAAGTGGTGCGACCCGCAGTGGCACCGATCAGGAAGCCGCGCGAGCGGCAGTCGCCCGCCTGCCAGATCAGGTCGCCGACACGCTGGAAGCCGAACATCGAATAAAAAATATAGAAGGGCAGCATCGGCGTGCCGTGCACGCTGTAACTGGTCGCGGCGGCAATCCACGACGACATCGCGCCCGCTTCGTTGATGCCTTCCTCCAGAATCTGTCCGTCCTGGGCTTCCTTGTAATAGAGCAGTTCGTCGCGGTCTTCCGGTTCGTAGAGCTGGCCAAAGGGTGAATAAATGGCGACCTGACGGAACAGCGATTGCATGCCGAAGGTGCGTGCTTCATCGGCGACGATGGGCACGATGTTTTTGCCGATCGCCGGATCCTTCAGCATCTGCGCGAGCATTTTGACGAAGCTCATCGTTGTCGATTCTTCGCGATCGCCGGAACCTTCACTGATGCGTGCATAGGCTTCCGGCACGGGCACAGTGATTTTTGCTGCCGTGGTAACGCGTGCCGGCAGATAGCCGCCCAGCGCACTTCGACGGGCGTGCATATAGCGCATCTCCGGGCTGTCGTCTGCCGGTTTCCAGAATTTCAGCGCTTTGACGTCGGCATCGGGAATCGGCAGCGCAAAACGGTCGCGGAAGGCGAGCAGGGCATCGTCTTCCATTTTTTTCTGCTGGTGTGCGCCCATCTTGCCCTGGCCCCAATGGCCCATACCGTAACCTTTTTTGGTCTGGGCTAGGATCACTGTCGGCCGGCCGTGATGGTTCATTGCGGCGTGATAGGCGGCATGGATCTTTACCGGGTCATGGCCGCCCCGGCGCAGGCGGTCGATGTCTTCATCCGACAGGTGGGACACCAGTGCCTGCAGGTCCGGGTCCTTGTTGAAAAACTGTTCGCGATTGAAGCGCCCGTCGGTCGCTGCGTATTTCTGGAATTCGCCATCGACGGTTTCGTGCAGGCGTTTGAGGATCACGTTCTCGGTGTCGCGCGCAAACAGCGGATCCCATTCCGAGCCCCACAGTAATTTCACGACGTGCCAGCCGGCGCCGGAGAACAGGCCTTCCAGTTCCTGGATCAGCGAGCCGTTGCCGCGCACGGGGCCGTCGAGACGCTGCAGATTGCAGTTGACGACGAATATCAGGTTGTCGAGTCCTTCGCGTGCTGCCAATGACAGGCCGGCCAGCGACTCCGGTTCATCCATCTCACCGTCACCGACAAAGGCCCAGACCTTGCGTCCGGCGGTTTTCTGGATGCCGCGATGTTCGAGGTAGCGCATGAAACGCGCCTGGTAGATCGCGTTGACCGGTCCCAGCCCCATCGAGGCATTGGGGAACTGCCAGAAATCCGGCATCAGATAGGGGTGGCAGTATGATGACAGGCCGGTGCCGGGGCCGCCGGTTTCGCGGCGGTAGTTGTTGAGCTGGTCTTCGCTCAGGCGGCTTTCGAGCCAGGCGCGGGCGTAGATTCCGGGGGAGGCGTGCGGCTGGAAAAAAACTGCATCGCCGTTCTGTCCGGCGCGGAAGAAATGATTGAAGCCGACTTCGAACAGGTCGGCGATGGACGCATAGGTGGCGATATGCCCGCCGAGTTCGGCCGCACCGCGATTGGCGCGCACCACCATTGCCAGCGCGTTCCAGCGCACCAGCGCCGAGATGCGTGCTTCGATGTCGAGGTTGCCGGGAAACTGCGGTTGTTCGGCCAGTGCGATGGAGTTGCAGTAAGGCGTGTTCAGCACCGGCGGCATCGGCACGCGTTTCGCCCGTGCTTCGTCGAGCAGCTTGCGCAGCAGATAGGTGGCGCGTTCGCGGCCATTGGATTCAATCAGGGAATTGAAGGCATCCAGCCATTCGCGCGTCTCCACCGGATCGGGATCGGCGGGCATCACGCGCCAGAAAGCTGCCGCAAGTTCGGATAAGTCGGTCATGGTGTTTTTCTTCCTCCGCGCGCGGGACTGCGCATGACCGTGGATGCTACGCGGGAACGTGCGATACAGGGTTCTGTATGTTCTTGTTTTTAACCATTAAATAAGCATAAAATAGCGTATTTATTTATTTATTAAGCACAAAATGCCGAAAATAAATCTTGATGCAACAGACTGGAAAATCCTCGCCCGGTTGCAGGAGGATGCGCGGCTGTCCAATGTCGAGCTGGCGAAGGCGGTGAATCTGTCGCCGTCGCCCTGCCTGGCACGGGTGCGGCGGCTGGAGGAGGCGGGGCTGATCAGCCGTTACGTCAGTCTGCTCGATGCGCTGGCGTTGGGACTCACCGTGTCGGTGTTCATCCAGGTGCGGCTGGAACGGCAGGTGGAAAAGGCGCTGGAGACTTTCGAGCGCGCAATCGCTGAACGGCCCGAAGTCATGGAGTGTTACCTGATGACCGGCGATTCGGATTACATGCTGCGGGTGATGGTAGCCGATGTGCAGGCGCTGGAACGTTTCATTGTCGATTTTCTGGCGAAGATTCCCGGAGTGGGCAACCTGAAATCGAGTTTTGCGCTGAAGCAGGTCAAATACAAGACTGCTTTGCCGCTGGCCGGCGTGGCGCCGACGGTCAGGGCGACCCGCCGCAAAGCGGCAGGCTGAGTTCAGAAGCGTTAACGCTTGCGGAAGAAATTGCCGGGGCGTGCTGCAGGCGGACCTGCGCGCTCGTCCTTGTGGCGGAAGCTGATACGGCCCTTGCTCAGGTCATACGGCGAAATCTCCACCGTGACGCGGTCACCGGCAAGAATGCGGATGCGGTGCTTGCGGATCTTGCCCGAGGCATAAGCGGTCACTGCGTGGCCGTTGGACAGCGTGACGCGGAATTTGGTGTCGGGCAGCACTTCTTCAATGACACCTTCGAATTCGACCATCTCTTCTTTGGACATCTGCAGCTTCCTTCTTAGGAATGATTTGCGGCGGGTTGATCCCGCCGCAGCACGATCAGACTTCTTGCAGATTGACGGCGGAAGAACGGCCGTCGGAACCTTTTTCGAGGTCGAACGAAACTTTCTGGTTTTCATTGAGCGTCTTCATGCCGGCGCGCTCAACGGCCGAGATGTGCACAAAAACGTCTTTGGATTCGCCGTCGGGTTGAATAAATCCGAAACCCTTTGTGGCGTTGAAAAATTTAACGGTGCCGATAGTGGCCATGAGCAGTTCTCCAGAATTTGGCGATCCCGGTCCGGAGTGGACAGGGCATCAATGACGTGTGGAGAAGGCCAAACAGAAGCACCCGTGCGGGTGCGAAGGGCGGACAGAATCCAGGCGCCGGCGCGGAGTATGGGCGGATGTCCTTCTATTTGCAAGGAATATCGGCTTGCGGCACGATGCCGGTCCGCAGGCATTTTTACGCCAGCTGCTCAAATCCAAGGAGATCCCATGAAGCTGTATTTCTCGCCAGGTGCCTGTTCACTCGCGCCGCATATCGTGCTGATGGAAGCCGGTTTTGCCTTTGATCTGGAAAAAGTCGACATCCCGAACAAAAAAACCGCGTCCGGCGCCGACTACTGGCAGATCAATCCCAAGGGGTACGTGCCCGCGCTGCAGCTCGACAACGGTGAAGTGCTGTCCGAAGTCAGTACCATCCTGCAATACCTCGCCGACCAGAAACCGGCTTCTGGGCTGGTGCCCGCGGCCGGAACGATGGCACGTTACCGTATGATGGAAGCGCTCAACTTCATTGCCACCGAAGTGCACAAGTCGGTCGGTGCGCTGTTCAATCCGGCGATGACTCCGGAAATGAAGGAAGTGCAGAAGGCTTACATCGCCCGGCGCTTCAATGCCCTCGACAGGATGCTCGCGGGCAAGCCTTTTTTCACCGGTAATGCCTTCAGCGTGGCCGATGCCTATCTGTTTAATGTGCTGCGCTGGTGCGGTTTCCACAAAATCGATCTCGCACCCTGGCCGAACATTCTGTCGCTGTTCAACCGCATCGGCGAGCGTCCGCAGGTGCTGGCGGCGATGAAGGCGGAAGGGTTGATCAAGTAGTCCTGTTGCAGGTGTTCAAGACCTGCCGCAGTCCGCTCACTTCACGTCCAGCTTCAGTTCTTCGATCAGTTTCCCCCAGCGCGCCATGCCGTCGCGAATCAGTTGTGCGACGTACTCCGGCGTGCTGGTCTGGGGATCGAATCCGGCGCCCTGCAGTCGGTCGCGCGCAACAGGTTCCTTGATGATCTGCGTTACATCGGCATTCAGCCGGTTGATGATCGCTTTGGGAGTTTTCGCAGGCGCCAGCATCGCCGTCCACTGGTAGACATCAAAGCCTTTCAGCCCGGATTCGTCGAGCGTGGGGATGTCGGGGAGTGCTGCAGAACGTTTCTTCGAAGTCACCGCCAGGATTTTGACGCGCCCGGTCTTGGTCTGCGGGATGACCGTTGAGGACCCGAGGACTGCGGCTGGCACCTGACCGCCTGAGAGATCCACAATCGCCTGGCCGCCCCCTTTGTACGGGATGTGCATCATGTCGATGCCCGTCATGTTCTTGATCAGTTCGCCCGACAGGTGTTGCGAAGTGCCGGTACCCGATGTTCCGAAGGACAGCGGTTTCGATTTGGCGAGTGCGATGAACTCCTTGATGTTTTTTGCCGGCACGGCGGCATGCACAGCCAGCACCAGCGGCTGGGTGGACATCAGCGAGATCGGCACAAAACTGGTGCGCGGGTCGAACTTCAGATTTTTGTAAGCGGCGTTCAGCAGCGTCAGCGAATCGGCGGCGGTAATCAAGGTATAGCCGTCCGGAATGGCTTCGGCGACACCGGTGAAAGCGATGGTGCCGGTGGCGCCGGGCCGGTTGTCGACCACGACCTGCTGCCCCAGTTTGACAGTCAATTGCTCGGCGACAATGCGTGATACGAGATCGGTTGCGCCGCCGGGCACATAGGGGACGACCAGGCGTACCGGACGTGTCGGCCAGGCCTGTGCGTGGCAGGCATTGAAAGCCGCCGGCAGGATGATTGCCATGGCGCCTGCAAAAAGCGGGGCGAGACCGTGCAGACTGCGTAAAGTGGTGCTCACGGGAATCCTTTCATCGTTGATCTGACCGGGATAAACCCGATGGGGCGATCTGGTTTTGCCAAATTAGCATTATAGAAGTAGCATAAGCAACTACTATGCGATCCAAAGCTGACAAAGCACCGGTTATCCGACGCGCTGCGCTGTCCTTGCCGGCGACCTTGCGCGAACTCGGTTTTACCGATTACGAGGCGAAAGCCTATGCCGCGCTGTCGACGAAGCAGCCTGCGACCGCCTACGAAATTGCCAAGGTTGCCGGATTGCCAAGGGCGAATGTGTATGCCGCTTTGCGCAATCTCGAAGGGCGGGGCGCCATTCAACCGGTCACCGAAAATCCGGTCCGCTATGTACTGGTGAATCCGGAACAGTTTTTCCGGCGCATACAGCGCGCGACAACGGGGCTGTGTGATGGCGTGGTGAGCACGCTGAAGCGCACCGTGAAAGCCGACGAGAGCGCGTATGTCTGGATATACCGCGGAGAAGATGAGGTCCACGCCAAGCTGACCGGCATGATCGAGGATGCGCGCGAACATCTCTGGCTGAAAGGGCCTGTCGATCTGATCGAGCCTTATGCCGGCCTGCTGTTTGATGCTGCGCGACGTGATGTGTCGGTGCGTTTGATCGTATTCGGCAGGGAAGTACAAGGGCTCAGGGCGCATACGCGCATCCAGGTGGTTCCGCACGAAGGCGACGGTGAGCCGCACGGCCCCCCGTCTGATCAGATGCTGACGGTAGCGTCGGACAGCACCGGGATGCTGATTGCCTCCTATGCGGGCAAAGTGAAGGCTTCGTATGCGCGCGATGCCTCGATTGTCTATGTCATCGAGACGCTGCTGCTGCACGAGATTTACCTCGCGGAAATCCATCAGGCCTTCGGCAAGCAGGTGGATGCACGCTTCGGCCGCAAGCTGGAAAAGCTTCGTGGCAAATACCGGCCGCGGGGCCGGGGGCGTCCGGTTATCGCCGGTGACGATCAGGACATGGCCTAGCAATACATATATGCGAACGGATTTTGAGCAGGAATAACGGGAGAGTTTGATATGGCTGACGCGACACCGGGCAAAAAGCCCAATGTGATTCTGGTTCTTGCCGACAATCTGGGTTGGGGGGAGCTGGGTTGTTATGGCGGCGGTACGCTGCGCGGGGCGCCGACGCCGCGCATTGATGCGCTGGCCGCAGAAGGATTGCGTTTGCTCAATTTCAATGTGGAAAGCGATTGTGTGCCGACGCGTTCGGCGCTGATGACCGGCCGGCATCCGATCCGCACCGGCGCCCTGCAGTCGGTGCCTGCGGGTTTGCCGCAGGGACTGATTCCCTGGGAAATCACCCTGGCGCAGCTGTTCAAGCAGCAGGGGTATGCCACGGCAATCCACGGCAAATGGCATCTCGGTGACCGCAAGGGTCGCTTTCCGACGGACCGCGGCTTCGATGAGTGGTACGGGATCCCGCGTACCACCAACGAAAGCATGTTCACCAGTTCCGCGGGTTATGACCCGAAGGTGACGCCGCTGCCCTTTGTGCTGGAAGCGCGCGCCGGCGAAGTGCCGAAAGAGGCGGCGCTTTATGACCTTGAAATGCGCCGTCGCATTGACGGTGAACTGATTGCACGTTCGCAGGCGTTTATTGCCGACCAGCACAAGTCCGGCACGCCGTTTTTTTCCTATGTGCCATTGACGCAATTGCATTACCCGACGATTCCGCACCACGATTTTTCCGGAAAGACCGGTGCCGGCGATTTTGCCGATGCGCTCGCCGAGATGGATCACCGTGTCGGGCAGTTGCTTGATACTGCTGAGAAACTGGGTATCGCCGACAACACGCTGTTCATTTTCGCCAGTGACAACGGTCCGGAGTTCCGTCGGCCCTGGCGCGGTTCCGCGGGTATGTGGCAGGGCACCTATCACACGTCGATGGAGGGCGGATTGCGCGCGCCCTGCATGCTGCGCTGGCCAGGCCGCATACCGGCCGGCGGTGTTTCCAATGAAATCGTCCATGTCACGGATCTTTATACGACGCTTGCCGGCATCATCGGCGCTGCAGTGCCGGACGACCGCCCGATTGACGGCCTTGATCAACTGGCATTTTTTACCGGTGCGCAAGCCAAATCCGCGCGCGAGGGTTTTCTGTTCTACATGAAGTCGGAATTGCGTGCGGCCAAGTGGCGGGAATGGAAAATGCATCTGGTCTGGGAGTCCGAACCCAATGCCGGCGCTAATCATCTCGAGTCGCCGCTGTTGTTCAACCTGATCCAGGACCCGAAAGAGGAAACCGACGTCAACACCACGTCGGGATGGGCGCGCACTCCATTACGATTGATGATGCATGAGTTCCAGGAAGGCCTGAAACGCAATCCGCCGATTCCGCCCGGCGCCCCCGACGACTATCAGCCTGCTGCAAAGCGTTGATGTAACCCTTACCGGTTCAGGGTTTTGCGCGGCCGGAATAACACCGGCGGCGCTATCGTGCCTTGTCAATTCGCAGGCTTTCCCCTAGGCTTAGCCGCTCAATATTTCCCCCTGCCTTTTTGGAGTTCACCATGAACGACATGCTGCGTGAAGACCTGCTGGCTCTGGTTTCCAACCGCACCGCTGTATCCCGCCGTGAATTTGTCGCCGGCTCGCTGGCTGCGGGCTTTGCCCTTGCGGTGCAACCGGTGTGCGCGCAAACGATGATCACCACCGACGCCGCTGGCCTCACTGCCGGTGAAGTGAAGATCCCGACCGCCAACGGCGACATTCCGGCTTACCGCGCGATGCCTGCCAACGGCAAGAATCTGGCGACCATTCTCGTCGTTCAGGAAATTTTCGGCGTGCACGAACACATCAAGGACGTCTGCCGCCGTTTTGCCAGGCTTGGTTATATCGCGATTGCGCCGGAAATGTTTTACCGGCAGGGCGACGTGTCGAAGCTGGCTGACAACAAGGAAATTTTCGCCAAGGTCGTCAACTTCGTGCCGGACGCGCAGGTAATGAGCGACCTTGATGCGGCGGTGGCCTGGGCCGGCAAAAACGGCGCTGACGGCAAACGTCTCGGCATCACCGGTTTCTGCTGGGGCGGCCGCATCACCTGGCTCTACACGGCACACAACAAAAACGTCAAAGCCGGCGTGGCCTGGTACGGCCGTCTTGTGGGGCAGGGCAGCGAGATGACGCCGAAACATCCGATCGATCTCGTCGATCAGATCAACGCGCCGGTGCTGGGTCTTTATGGCGGCGCCGATGCCGGCATTCCCAATGACACCGTCGACAAGATGAATGCGGCACTGAAGGAGAAGGGCAAGCCGTCGATGATTCATCTTTATCCGGATACCCCGCATGCCTTCCACGCCGACTACCGGCCGAGCTTCCGCAAGGAGCAGGCGGAGGACGGCTGGAAACGCGCCACGGAATGGTTCAGGAAAAACGGCGTTTGATTGTTTTACACGCACCGGAAACACGGGGCCCGCGGGCCCCGTGTTTTTTTGTTAGTGTCAGAACTCCCTGTTGATGTGAGTCCATCGTGATCGACAAGAATCCCGATTCGCAAATTACCGGCCGCAAAGGCTGGCCGCTGGCGCAGCGTGTCGGTCACATCGAGCCTTTCCATGTGATGGCGCTGCTGGCGCGTGCCCGCGAACTGGAGGCCGCCGGTCGCAGCATTGTTCATATGGAAATCGGAGAGCCCGATTTTGCGACGCCGGAATCAATCCGCAAGGCCGGCGCACAGGCGATTGAGCGGGGTGAAACTTTTTACACCCCAGCGCTCGGCCTGCCGGCCCTGCGCCAGGCCATCGCCGCGTTTTACCGCAGCCGTTACGGCGTCACGGTCGCACCCGAACGCATCATTGTTACTCCCGGCGCTTCCGGCGCGCTGCTGCTGGCAACCTCAGCATTGATCAATCCCGGTGACGAAGTGCTGCTTGCCGATCCCGGGTATCCGGCGAACCGTCATTTCGTAAGGCTGATGGATGGTGTGCCGGTGGGCATTGCGGTCGGACCGGACAGCAACTACCAGTTGCGCAGCGAACATCTGCAGCAGCACTGGGGCATCCGCAGCAAAGCCGCACTGTTGGCAACGCCGTCGAATCCGACCGGAACGCTGATCGAGCCGGATGAGTTGTGTGCGATGGCGCATTTCGCCGCAGCACGCGGCGGTGCGCTGATCGTCGACGAGATTTATCACGGTCTGGTTTATGACGGTGCCGCGCAGACGGCACTGGCGCTCCGTGAAGATGTGTTCGTGATCAACAGTTTCTCCAAATATTTCAATATGACCGGCTGGCGCCTCGGCTGGTTGGTGGCGCCCGAACGTTATGTCGATGCCATCGACCGTATTGCCCAGAACGTCTTCCTTGCGGCATCAACGCCCGCGCAGCACGCGGCACTGGCAGCGTTTGAGCCGGAGACGCTGGCGCTGCTCGATGCGCGGCGCGACGAATTCCGCGTGCGCCGGGATTTCCTGCTGCCGGCGCTGCGCGCTATCGGTTTCGGCGTCCCGCAACAGCCGCAGGGCGCGTTTTATATCTATGCCAACAGCGCGGCACTGGCGCCCGACAGTTTTGTGTTTGCGCGCGAACTGCTGGAGCAAGCCGGAGTGGCGATTACCCCGGGTATCGATTTCGGTGCGCATGCCGCGCACGAACATCTGCGATTTGCCTATACCCGCCCGGTCGATGTGCTGCGCGAAGGCGTGGCACGCATCGCCCGCTTTCTCAAGCCGTAAGGTGTCAGCAGGTTTTAGCCGATCGCGCGAACGATCAGGGAAATGCCGCTGACCACCAGCAGGCCGCCCATCACCCGGATCACCGTTTCCCGTGACAGATTCAGGTGCAGGTGGTGGCCTGTCCACACGCCCAGCGCCATCACCGGCAAAAGGGCCGCTGCGGCGACCAGCGCCGCCGGCGAATAAAGCCCTGCCGCAATGAACAGCACAATGCGCGCCAGCGTGGTGAACATGAAAATCACCGGCATGGTGGCGCGGATCTGCGTCGGATCGCCGCCGCGGCCGGCGAGATAGAACACATAAATCGGCCCGCCGATGCCGAATACCGCGGAAGTTGCACCACCGAAAGCCCCTATCGGCGCCGCAGCCCAGCGCGGCAGCGGGAAACCCTTGCCGCTGCGCAGGACGTAGGACATGCCGAACAGCAAAACAAACGCGCCGAGGCTGCCCAGAAGCAGTTCCGGATGCATGCGCACCAGCAGCCAGACGCCGGCAAGAATACCCAGTCCCATGAACGGGATCAGCAGCATCAGTTCGCGCCGCATCAGGTCGGCGCGCAGCCGCAGTCCCATATTGAAGGCGCCGACGCAGTCGAGGATCACAAAAAACGGCACCACGAACTGCAGCGGGAACAGGTGCGCCAGCAGCGGTACCGCGATCAGCGTCGAGCCGAATCCGGAGATGCCGAACACGACATAGGCCGCGAACACGATCAGCGGTGCGAAGATCAGGATTTGGGGTTGCAGCAGGTCGGCAATCAGCATCGTGCCGAGTATAACCGGTAGAATTCATGCAGCCGCTGGACGCTCTTGGCCGTTGTCCGGCAAGGTATTTGCAGATCACCAGGACTTCACCGTTTCATGACCCAGCTCATCCTGATCCGCCATGGCGAAACGCTTTGGAACACCGAGCGCCGCATGCAGGGCCAGCTCGACAGTCCGCTGACCGAGCGCGGGCTGTGGCAGGCGCAGCAACTCGGAATCCGCCTGAAAAAACAGTACTTCACCACGCTGTATTCCAGCGACCTGCCGCGCGCCGCACGCACTGCCGAGCAGATTGCCGTCGTCACCGGACAAAATATCCTCACTGATGAACGCCTGCGCGAACGCCACTTCGGTGTTTTCGAGGGGATGACCCAGAAAGAAATGCAGGCCTGCGATCCGGAAAGTTATGAACGTTTCATGTCGCGCGACCCGCAATACGCGGTGCCCGGCGGTGAAAGCCCGGCAGCTTTTTTCGCGCGCTGCCGCGCCGCGCTGGAAGAACTCGCGCAACGCCATGCTGATGAAACCATCGCCATCGTCACCCACGGTCTGGTGCTCGATTCCGCCTACCGCGCTGCGACCGGACTGGCGCTCGATGCGCAACGCCCGGTGCCGCTGGTCAATGCCAGCCTTAACTGGTTTGCTTTTGACGGCAGCCGCTGGAGCGCCGGCGCCTGGGGCGACGCCGAGCATCTTGGTCCCGACGGCGTCACCATTTTTGGTGACCGCCGGATCTGAGTGGAAATAATCAATAAAACAGATATTTATGAGTGACGCCGGGGCGCTGCCGGTCATCATTGTCCATGGCCTGTGGGTGCACGGCTTGGTCATGGAATATCTCGCGTATCAACTGAAAAAAGACAGTTTCGACGTCGACACCTGGTCCTATCCGACGATGCGCCAGACGCTGTCGGAAAACGCCGATCATCTGGCGGCGTATTGCTACAGTCTCGGCCTTCAGCGACTGAACCTCGTCGCGCACAGCATGGGCGGGTTGGTGGCGATGAAAATGCTTGAACGCACGCCGGCCATCACTTGCGAGCGGCTGCTGCTGATCGGCACGCCCTATACCGATAGTGCCGCCGCGCGCCGGCTCGCGCAATTTCCCGGCGGCGACTGGCTGCTCGGACGTAGCATCCGTGAATGGCTTGAGGAGGCGCGTCCGCAGTTGCGCGCGTGTCAGGCCGGGGTGATCGCCGGCACGCGCGGTATCGGACTCGGCGCGTTGATTGGCGCCGATCTGCCGCAGCCGCATGACGGGGTTGTCGCTGTCGAGGAAACCGCGGTTCCCGGCATCACAGAACGTATCGAGGTGCATGTCGGTCATACCGAAATGCTGTTTTCTTCTGAAGTGGCACGTCAATGCGGCGCTTTTCTGCGCCACGGACGTTTCGGGTCGGCGTACTGATGATGCGTCGTGTCACGCTGCTGCTCGTCGTGCTCGCGCTCGCCGGCTGCGGCAATCTCGGCTACTACTGGAAATCCGTGGGCGGCCAGCTGGGAATCTGGCAGCGCGAAGCGCCGGTTGAAGATCTGCTAGCCGACCCCGCGCTGGATCCCAAACTGAAGGCGCAGCTGGAGCGCGCCCTGCGCATCCGGGAATACGCCAGCCGCGAACTGGGTCTGCCCGACAACCGCAGTTACCGCGCTTATGCCGATCTGGCACGCCCTTTTGTGGTGTGGAATGTATTCGCCGCGCCGGAGTTTTCAACGGAAGCGCGGCAATCGTGTTTTCCCTTCGCCGGCTGCGTCGGTTATCGCGGTTATTTCAGCGAAGCCGAGGCGCGCGCCCAGGCCAAAACACTGGCGGCTGAAGGTTACGATGTCCATGTCGGTGGCGTGCCGGCCTACTCGACTATCGGCTGGTTCGCCGACCCCTTGCTGAACACCTTCATTCATTATCCCGAACCGGAACTGGCGCGGCTGCTGTTCCATGAACTTGCGCACCAGGTCGTTTACGTCAAGGACGATACCGTGTTCAACGAATCTTTCGCCACCGTGGTTGAGCAGGCGGGGGTGGCACGCTGGATGAACACCCACGGCAGCGAAGCTGATCGCCTGCAGTATGCAAGGCTGCAACGTTTCCGAGCCGATTTCCGCGAACTGGTGATGCGCACCCGCAGTGATCTGGCGACGCTGTATGCGAGCGACATACCCGTCGACGAGAAGCGCCGGCGCAAGGCGGAAGCCTTCGATGCACTGAAACGCGCTTATGCAGCGCAGCGTCAGGATTGGGGCGGTTTTGCCGGTTATGACCGCTGGTTCACGCAACCGCTGGGCAATGCCCATCTCGCGGCAGTGTCCTTCTACACACAGCAAGTGCCGGCGTTTGAGGCTTTGCTGGAACTGCAGGGTAACGATCTCGGACGTTTTTATGCCGCCGTGCGCGAACTCGCGGCGCTGCCGGTGGCCGAGCGCAATCAGCGGCTGTCAGCGCTGCAATCCCTGTGATGAGCGCGTTGTTATAATCCAAAGCTGATTTCCGAAGGAGATTCCGATATGAAACTCACCAGTACCAGCTTCGGCGACGGCCAGCCGATTCCGGCCGAATTTGCCTTCTGCGCCCCCGATGCCAAGACCCATTGCACGCTCGGCGCCAACCGCAATCCGCAACTGGCCTGGAGCGACTTGCCGGCCGGCACGAAATCGTTGGCGCTGATCTGTCATGACCCTGATGTGCCGTCCAAACCCGATGACGTGAATCAGGAGGGGCGCGAAATCCCGGCCGCGCTGCCGCGCGTCGATTTTTTCCACTGGGTACTGGTCGATCTTGATCCGGCTTCCGGAGTGATTGCGGCGGGTGAGTTTTCCAATACGGTCACCGCACGCGGCAAGGCGGGACCCAACGCTCCGCACGGTACGCGCCAGGGCATCAACGATTACACCGCGTGGTTTGCAGGCGACAAGGACATGAAAGGCGACTACTTCGGCTACGACGGCCCCTGTCCGCCGTGGAATGACAGCATCAAGCACCATTACGTGTTCACGCTGTATGCGCTGGACGTGGCGAAATGTCCGGTCGCCGGGAAATTCGGCGGCGCTGACGTACGTAATGCCATCGCCGGCCATGTGCTCGGCGAGGCCAAACTCACCGGCCTGTATACGCTGAATCCTAAAGTGAATCTGTGATCGCAAAGGAAATGACGAAGAGGCCGGTGAACGCCGGCCTTTTTTGTTGGTAGTGAAAAATTTGAAACCCCGTACCCCCGAAGACATCGAACACCGGCTACGCAATCTGCCGCAGCCGACCTATCCGGAAGCCCTTCCGGTAGTCGGCAAGCGCGAGGTCATTGCGCAGGCGATTCGTGACAATCAGGTGGTCATCGTCTGCGGCGAAACCGGGTCGGGCAAGACGACGCAGTTGCCGAAGATCTGTCTGGAGCTGCAGCGCGGCGTGCACGGTCTGATCGGCCACACCCAGCCGAGGCGCATTGCCGCACGCACCGTCGCGACGCGCATCGCGCATGAATTAAAAAGCCCGCTGGGCCATGCCGTCGGTTACAAGGTGCGTTTTGCCGACAAGCTGTCGCAGAACACCTATATCAAGCTGATGACCGACGGCATCCTGCTCGCTGAAACCCAGGGTGACCGTGATCTGCGTGCCTACGACACGCTGATCATCGATGAGGCGCATGAACGCAGTCTGAACATCGACTTCCTGCTCGGTTATCTGCGCCGGCTGATGCCGCGCCGGCCGGATCTGAAAATCATTGTCACCTCGGCGACCATCGATGCCGAACGCTTCTCCAAACATTTTGAAATCAACGGCAAACCGGCGCCGGTAATCGAGGTCTCGGGTCGCACCTATCCGGTGGAAGTGCGTTATCACCCGCTGGCCAAAAACGAGAACCAGGAAGAGAAGGATCTCGACGAGGCGATTGTCGATGCCGTCACCGAGCTGTGGCGCGAACGTTCTGGTGGTGACGTGCTGGTGTTCCTGCCCGGTGAGCGTGAGATCCGCGAAGCCGCCGAAGCCCTGCGCAAGCATCATCCGAAGGGTGCGGAAATCCTGCCGCTGTATGCGCGATTGTCCTTTGAAGAGCAGGATGAGGTGTTCCGGGCGCATGGTGCGCGGCGCATCGTGCTCGCCACCAACGTCGCCGAAACCTCGCTGACTGTGCCGGGTATTCATTATGTCGTGGATACCGGGCTGGCCCGGGTCAATCGTTACAGCTACCGCAACAAGGTTGAGCAGCTGCAAATCGAGAAGGTGTCGCGCGCCTCTGCCAACCAGCGCGCCGGCCGCTGCGGCCGCGTGGCTGCCGGTGTGGCGATCCGGCTCTATGATGAGGACGATTACAACGCGCGGCCGCAGTACACCGATCCGGAAATCCTGCGCTCTTCGCTGGCGCATGTGATCCTGCGCATGAAGGCGCTGCGCATCGGCGATGTCGAGGATTTTCCTTTCCTGGAGGCGCCGACGCCGCGGATGATTACCGACGGCTACCAGTTGCTCGCGGAACTTGGTGCGGTGGATGCGCAGAAGCAGCTCACGCCCGTCGGCTGGCAGCTTGCCAAATTCCCGATTGATCCGCGCATTGCGCGCATGATCATCGCCGCGAAGCAGGAGAGCTGCCTGCGTGAAGTGCTGATCATCGCGTCGGCGCTGTCGGTGCAGGACCCGCGCGACCGTCCTTTCGACAAGTCGGAGGCGGCCGACCGTGCGCACGCGCAGTTTGCCGACGCCAAATCCGACTTCATGAGTTATCTGAAGCTCTGGGATTTTTTCGATGAGTCGATCAAACACAAGCAATCCAACCGCAAGCTGGCGCAGCAACTGGCCGAGCTTTTCCTGTCACAACGCCGGATGCGCGAGTGGCGCGACATCCACGGCCAACTGGCTTCACTGACCGCCGAGCTCGGGTTGCAGGCGAATGAAAAGCCGGCGACCGAGGATCAGATCCACCGCGCCTTGCTTGCCGGTCTCTTGGGCAATATCGGCTTCAAAAACGAAGAGGGCGAGTATCTCGGCGCGCGCGGCATCAAGTTCATGATCTTTCCGGGCTCGGGTCTGCGCAAGGCGCAGCCAAAGTGGGTGATGGCCGGGGAACTGGTGGATACCGCAAGGCTTTATGCACGCTGCGTTGCGCGTATCGAACCGGAATGGATCGAGCCGCTGGCGCGCGATCTGGTCGACCGCCATTACTTTGACCCGCACTGGGAGCGCGACCGCGCGATGGTCACGGCCTATGAACGTGTCACGCTGTACGGCATCACCATCGTTCCCAAGCGCCGCGTGCATTACGGCCCGATCAATCCGAAGGAGGCGCGGGAGATATTCATCCGCCAGGCGCTGGTCGCCGCGGACTACGCCACGCCAGCAAAGTTCATACAGCAAAATCAAAGACTTATAAAGGAAGTGCAGGAACTGGAGCACAAGGCGCGTAAACGCGATGTGCTGGTCAGTGACGAAGTGATCTTCGCTTTTTACGACGAACGCATTGCGCAGGACATCGTCAACGGCGCGGGCTTTGAGCAGTGGCGCAAGACGGTTGAACAGAACAATGCCGACCATCTGCTGCTGACGCGCGATTACCTGATGCGCCATGCCGCCGAAGATATTACCGAAGCGCAGTTTCCGGATAGCGTCATGGTCGGGGAAAAAGCGGGTGAATTCGAAGTCAAACTCAAGTACCGTTTTGATCCCGGTCATCCGCTCGATGGCATCACCGTCACTGTGCCGCTGGCCTTGCTCAACAAGCTCGACGCCGCGGCCTTTGACTGGCTGGTGCCGGGGATGATCCGTGACAAGGTGGCCTTTGCCTTCAAGGCGCTGCCGAAAAACTGGCGCCGTCATCTGACGCCGCCGACCGAGCACATCACCAAATTCCTGCAGACCGAGGGTTCGGCTCACGGCACCTTTGCCGATGCGGTGGTGCGTTATGCCTCGCGTGCCGCTGGTGCACCGCTGGCACGCGATGAAGCCGCGGCCATCGATTTTCCGCTGCATTTGCGCTGCAACTACCGGGTGGTGGATGAATCAGGACGCGAACTCGCCACCGGGCGCGATCTGGCTGCGTTGAAAGCGCAATTGGGTGAGGCCGCGCAACTGACTTTCAGTGAAACCACCACCGGCATCGAGCGCGAAGGCATCAAGGTCTGGGATTTCGGCGACCTGCCGCCGACCATCACCTTCAACCGCGGCGGCCGACAGGTGACGGGTTATCCCGCGCTGGCGGATGAGGGCGACAGCGTGGCGATCCGCCTGTTCGATGTTGAAAGCGCCGCGCAGGAATCGATGCGCGCCGGCATCGTGCGCCTGATGCGGCTGATGCTCAAGGAGCAGATGCGTCAGCTGGAGAAAAATCTGAAAGGTTTTGACCAGGCGGCGCTGCAGCTGCGCACCATCGCCAGCCCAGATGACCTGCGCGCCGATCTGATCACGGCGATCTGCGACCGTGCCTTCATCGGTGATGATGAGTTACCGCGCGGATTGAAGGCCTTTGAAGATCAGGTCAAACGTGCGCGTACGCGGCTGCCGGCCGTCTCGGAAGCGGCCTGCCGCCTGTTTGTGACGATTGCCGCCGATGTGCACCAGCTCTCACTGGCACTGGGCGCCGCCAAGGGCAATGTCGCGCGCGCCGCCAACGACATCCGCGCGCAACTCCAGCGCCTGATTCACAAGGGCTTTTTCAGCGCGACGCCATGGTCGCAGCTGACGCACCTGCCGCGCTATATCAAGGCGATGCAGATGCGTCTCGCCAAGTATCCGGCCAATGCCGAACGCGACGGCAAGCATGCGGCGAGCATCGCCCAGCTGTGGGGACGTTTTGAAATGCGTCTCGACCAGCAGAAAAAAGCCGGGCTCGTCGATCCGCGCCTGCTCGAGTTCCGCTGGCAGATCGAGGAGTTGCGCGTGTCACTGTATGCGCAGGAGCTGAAGACGCCATTTCCGGTGTCGTATAAACGGCTCGACAAATTGTGGACTGCGATGGGTTGAGGCGGGTCCGTCCTGATTACACTGCTACCGAATCCTTACGGAATGCTGCCAAGATGACTGAACCCCGATCCGATACGCCATTGCTGTTCACACCGATCCAACTGCGTGGCATCGCCGCCCGCAACCGCATCGTCAGTTCGCCGATGTGCCAGTACGCTTCCGATGACGGTGCCCCCGAAGACTGGCAGCTGGTCAACTTCGGCCGCTTCGCGATGGGCGGTTGCGGCATCGTGTTCACCGAAGAAACCGCGGTCGACGCGCGCGGACGCAAGACCCACGAATGCGCCGGCATTTATCATGACCATCATGTGCCGGCCTACCGCCGCATCACTGATTTCCTCAAGTCACTCGGTGCCGTGCCGGCAATCCAATTGGGTCACTGCGGCCGTCGTGCCTCACAGCACGGTCCGCTGAAGGATCGTGCGCCGCTGACCGAGGCCGATGCGAACGGCAAACTCAGGCCCTGGCAGGGCTTGTCCGCCAGCGCCTTGCCCCCGACGCCGGGCGGCAATATTCCCAAGGCGATGGATCTCGATGACATCCGCGAATGTCTTGAAGCATGGCGCCGTGCCGCGCAGCGCGCCGTTGACGCCGGGTACGAGCTCTGCGAGATCCACGGCGCGCACGGCTACCTGATCCACCAGTTCCTCTCGCCGTTGTCGAATCTGCGTACGGACGGCTACGGCGGCAACCTTCAGGGCCGCATGCGTTTCGCACTGGAAGTCGCGGAAACCGTGCGTGCGGTATGGCCGGCGGACCGGCCGCTGTGGTTCCGCGTATCCGCGGTTGAAGGACCGGGCGGCGTCTGGGGTATCGAGGAGACGCTGGCGCTGTCGAAGGAACTGAAAGCCCGCGGCATCGATGCGATCGATTGTTCTTCCGGCGGCGTGGGGGGCGACGGCAAACTGCCGCCAGTGCCGCGTGTTCCCGGGTTCCAGGCCGGTTATTCCAGCGAAATCCGGAGCGCCACGGGGCTGCCGACCGTGGCGGTGGGCATGATTCGCGAGCCGCAGCATGCCGAGGATCTGCTGCAGCAGGGGCATGCCGACTTCATCGCCCTTGCCCGCGGCCTGATGGATAACCCGAACTGGCCGCTGCATGCGGCGCGCGAACTCGGTGTGTCTGACCCGCTGGCGCTGGTGCATCCGCGCGAGGCGCAGCGGCTGCGCCAGCTCGAACACCATGCCCGCGACTATCCGCCGGGCAGTGCCATCGACATTCCCTACGGCACCGAAGAGCGCGGCGTCTATTCCTGGGAGGAAGGAATCGCCCGCCGCGGTTAGCGCGCCAGCGCTGCGTTAACGCCCCCGGCGTGCAATGAAGTCGAGCGTGGTTTTTGCGGTGAGGTCGGGATCGGTGCCTGCGGCGTGGTAGCCGTCGATCGGCAGGATCGCCAGTTCCGAATCGGGGATGGTTTTCTGCCAGCCTTCAAACACAGCTTTGCCGCGGCGTGCGGTGTCGGTGCCGATGACCAGCGTCGGCGCCTTGATTTTCTTGATGTCCTCGCGGATGTCGATTGCCCCGACCCAGCGCATATACGCGTGGATGGTCGACAGCGGCGTGCGTCCCATCATGTCCGACCACCAGTCGATGCCGGCATCCGGCATCTTGCTGCCCATGCGCTCGCGCTGCGTGCGTTTGGCCCAGGCGCGCACGCTGGTGCGTTCCATCTCTTCCACCCAGCCCGCGGCATTCGGCGGCGTTACCGGCGAACAGGACACGGTGACGGTCTTGACCAGTTCCGGTCGTGCAGCGGCCAGTGCCAGCACGCTGATGCCGCCACTTTTGCCGCCGACGATATGCACCGGGCCGCCATTGCAGGTCTGGCGGATGATTTCGCTCAGGTCATCGATGTAGCGGTCGTTGCTCAGCGGGTAATCCCTGGGCACCGGCGTCGACAGCCCGAAACCGCGTTGATCGATGCGCAGCATGCGGTAGCGGCGCGAGAAATGCGGAACCCACGCCCGCCAGGCTTCGGTGCATTCGGTGAAGCCGTGCACGAACAGCACGGTTTCGGGTTTGGTCCAGCCGTCGGTATGGTCGTCGACAACGTAGTGCAGACGGCAGTCGGGGAGGTCGAGGTAGGGCATGGCGGTTTTCCTTTTGCTTGCGCTTACTGTTTGATGTTGTTGTCCTTGACGATCTTCGCCCACTTGCGGATGTCGGCGCGGATGATCGCGTCGAATTCCACCGGGGAATTGCCCGCGGCTGTGGCGCCTTCGCTGAGGAGGACCTGGGTGAATTCCGCAGTCCGCGTAATCGCGACGATTTCGCGGTTGAGGCGGTCGATCACCGGTTTCGGTGTTCCTGCCGGCGCAAGGATGCCGTTCCAGCCGCGCGCCTCGTAACCCGGCAGTACATCGGCGATGGGCGGCACGTCGGGCAGCACCGCCAGGCGCGTTTTCGCGCCGACGCCCAGTGCACGCACGCGGCCGGCCTTGACCTGCTGGGCGGCGGTCCCGGCGGAGCCGATCAGATAAAAATCGATTTCACCGGAAATGGTGGCGGTCAGCGCCTGCGGCGACCCCTTGTAGGCGACCTGGGTGAAGCGGATGCCTGCCATCGACCGCAGCAGTTCGGCGGCGAGCGAGCCCATGCTGCCGGCACCAACCGAGCCGTGATTGAGTTGTCCCGGCCTGGCTTTCGCCAGATCCAGCAGGTCCTTGACCGATTTAGCCGGCGAGGCGTTGCCGACGATCAGCACCGGCGACACGGCGCTGACCATGGTGATCGGCGCGAAGGCGTTGGCGGTATCGAAGGGAATGTCGGGAAACAGGGCAGGGTTCACCGGATGCGACGGAAACACCATCAGCAGCGTGTAACCGTCGGGCGCGGATTTCGCAACGATCGAACTGCCAAGTACGCCGCTGGCGCCGGGGCGGTTGTCGATCACCACCTGCTGGCCGAGGGCTTCGGTCAGTTTCGGCGCGATGGTGCGGCCGATGATGTCGGTGATACCGCCGGCGCCGCTGGGGATGATCATCCGTACGGGACGGTTCGGATAGTTGTCCGCGCCGGTGGCGGAAACGGCAAACATGCCGAGCCATGCAACGAGCAGCAGTGTGGAATATGTTTTCATGATGTGGCCTTTCAAGTCCTGCAGATGCGCAAAAGTATAAGGGCTCGATCACGATCGCGCAGTCAGAAATCCGGATTACGGCCGGGAATTGGAGTCCACATGATCGCAGAAGAATGCGCTGTCGCCGCAGGCACGCAGTAAAATACGCCCCTGATTTCTGGGGGACTTAATGGCATTTGCCGAGATTGATGGCATCCGCACGCAATACGAGGTCGCTGGAGAGGGGCCGCCGCTGCTGATGCTGGCGCCGGCCGGTTTTGATTCGTCGATTTCACGCTGGCGGCTGAACGGCGTCTGGAAGGACATGCAGCCGCTGGATACGCTGCGCAGGGATTTCACGCTGATCGCCTATGATCGCCGCGAAGCCGGCGAATCGGGCGGCCGCATCGAGCCGCTGAACTGGGCGGCCTACGCGCGGCATGCAGTGGCGCTGCTGGATCACTTGAAGATCGACCGGGCGTTTGTGATCGGCGGCTGTATGGGCGTATCGGTTGCGCTGGCCATCGGTGCGCGTTATCCGCAGCGTGTACGCGGACTGCTGCTGCACTGGCCGGTGGGCGGATACCGCTGGATGATCAAGGCGCGCAGCAATTTCGACCGGCATCTCGATTACCTGAAGACGCACGGATTTGCCGCCGTTGCGGAACGCGCGAAACGGTCGGGACTGTTCTGGAATGATCCCGAGGCCGGGCCGTGGTCGGCGCCGATCAAGCATGATGCCGCCTTTGCCGCGCGTTACCTGCAGCAGGATGTCGAGGCCTACCGCGCGCTGATCGCGCAGTCGCGTGACAACCTGTTCAGCGACACCATGCCCTCCGGTGCCAGCGGTGAAGAGCTGCTCGCCATGCAACTGCCGGCCTTCATCATGTCCGGCGATGATGCGTCGCATTCCGCGTCGTCGGCGCAGGCGTTGCGTGAACTGTTGCCGAATGCGCGGCTCTCATCCCTGATGCCGCCGGCGCAGAATGCCGCATCCGTTGCTGCATGGATCCGGGAATGCAAGGCGCAGGTTCACTAAAACGCAATTTAATCAATTAGTTAAGGAATTCCGGGATCTCGCAGTCAGTGATCGGGTCCATGCGGCCGTGACCGCCGGTTCCGGCTGTCGCAATGCGGCGTGGCGCAGCTGCAGCGGATTGCCTACCATGACCCCACAACAATTTTTATACAGAGGAGCAACACCATGATGCTGAAACTCAAACAGACCGCCGGGGTGCTGGCGGCCGCACTGCTGGGTGCCGTGACCACGGCCGCTTCGGCTGCCGACCCGGTCAAAGACTATCCCAACAAGCCGGTGCGCATGATCGGACCGTTCACGCCGGGTGCCGGCACTGATACCACCGCGCGCATGATCGCCAAACATCTCAGTGACCAGTGGAACCAGCAAGTGGTGGTCGACAACCGCACCGGCGCTGCCGGTGCGATCGGCGTTGATCTCACTGCCAAGGCTGTTCCCGACGGTTACACGATCTGCCTGATCTCGGCGTCGATGCACGTCAACTCGGCGACCAACCCCAACCTGCCCTATGACCTGACCAAGGACCTCCAGGGTATTTCCCAAGCAACCTCGCTGTTCTACGCGGTTTACCTCAATCCTTCGGTGCCGGCGAAAAACGTCAATGAACTGATCGCCTATGCCAAGGCCAATCCGGGAAAGCTGAATTACAGCTCGTCGGGTACCGGCGGCCTGCAGCATCTGGCCGGTGAACTGTTCGATTACATGGCCAAGACCAAGATGACCCACGTTCCGTTCAAGGGTACGGCTGCCGGCGTCGTCGCCAACCTTAGCGGTGAAGTGCAGGTCGGCTTCGGTACGCTGTTCGGCGTGCGTCCGCACATGCAGACCAACCGCCTGCGCGTGATCGCGATTACTGCGAGCAAGCGTTCCCCCGCCGTGCCGGATATTCCGACTGTTGCCGAGAGCGGCATCCCCGGCTACAACGTTGACCAGATGTACGGAATCATCGGCAGTGCCAAGATTCCGAAACCCATCGTCAACAAGATCAATGCCGGCATCATTGTCGCGCTGAAGGATCCCGAAACGATCAAGAAGCTCAATGCCGACGGCTCGACCCCGGTCGGTTCGACGCCCGAGGCTTATACCGCAACGATCCGTGCCGAAGTGGATAAGTGGCGCAAGCTGGCCAAGGCGGCGAAGCTTGAACTGCACTTCTGATTGCAATTCAGATTTGTTCGGTCAGCAGAACATTCATGCCGCGCAGCTTTTGTTGCGCGGCATTTTTAACGGAGATTCAAAATGAGTGAAGGTATTGTTGCGGGCAAGGTGGTGGTGGTGACGGGCGCCGGACGCGGCATCGGGCGCGAGATCGCGCTGATGATGGCGAAAGAGGGTGCGAAGGTCGTCGTCAACGACATCGGAGCGTCGCTCGCGGGCGAAGGCACCGACCAGACGCCGGCTGAGGAGGTGGTTCAGCTGATCAAGAAAAACGGCGGCGAGGCGGTTGCCAGTTATGACAGCGTGGCTGACTTCGACGCGGCCGGGCGCATCGTGCAAAAAGCCGTTGACACTTTCGGTCGTGTCGATTGCGTAGTTAACAATGCCGGCATCCTGCGTGACGTGATTTTCCACAAGATGACCTTCGAAGACTGGGACTCGGTGATGAAGGTGATCAGCTACGGCGCCTTCAACATGAGCCGTGCCGCGGCAACGCATTTCCGCAACCAGAACGGCGGCAGCTTCGTACACATGATTTCCAACTCCGGCCTTGCAGGGAATGTGGGGCAGGCCAATTACGGCGCGGCCAAGGCGAGCATGGTGATGCTGTCCAAACACATTGCGCTCGACATGCAGCGCTTCAACGTGCGCTCGAACTGCATTGCGCCTTCGGCGTGGACGCGCATGACCGGTTCGATTCCTTCGAATACGCCGGACAAGGCGGCGCGCGTCGCCCAGCGCCAGATGGTCACCCCGGACAAGAATGCGCCGCTGGCGGTATTCCTCGCCAGCGATGCGGCGAAGGACGTCAACGGCCAGATCTTCTATACGCGCATGAACGAAATCTTCCTGATGAGCCAGTCGCGGCCGATTCGCGGCATGCAGCGCAGCGACGGCTGGACGCCGCAGGCGATTGCGGAGATTGCGCTGCCGGCGTTCAAGCCGGATTTTTATCCTCTGGCGCGGAATCAGGATGTGTTCAGCTGGGACCCGGTGTAAGGGCATCAGGCGTGCGCAGCGCCGCTCTACTGCTCCTGAGTTATTTTGATTTTTTGTATTCAGTTGTTCACCAACCCGGAATCAACGATCTGAAAGGAAGGGACCATGCCGTTTGCGCAACTCTATGTGGCTGAAGGCCGCACCCCGGAACAGAAAAAAGTGCTGATCGAAAAAGTTACCCAGGCGTTTGTCGATGCTGTCGGCGTCAAGCCGGAATCGGTTTGGATTACCGTACAGGACATCCCCAAGCATTCCTGGGGTGTCGGTGGCAAGACCCTGGCCGAGAGAGGCTGACGGCCGCATGCTTTTTGCAGCTCGCATCAACAGCACCGGCAACTGACTGCGGTGTGACATTGACAGTGAGCGGTTTCGATGGCGCCAGCCGCCTGGCCTTTACGTTCTCTACGGTTGACAGCTAAGTGTGTGCTACACACAATGCCCGCACCTCAGGAGGGGAAATAATGACCGTTAAAAAAATACTCATCGCGTCCGCATTGGCGATTTTTTCATCTGCAGTCACAGCTCAGAATTTTCCTGCAAAGCCGGTGCGCATTCTCGTAGGCTTCGGTGCCGGCGGCGCTACCGATATCGTTGCGCGCACGCTGGCGCAAAGCCTGACAGCCGACTGGAAGCAGAATGTTCTGGTAGAGAACCGCGCTGGCGCCAGCGGCATGATCGCCGCCGAGATGACCGCCAAGGCGCCGCCGGACGGCTACACGCTGATGATTACGCCGCAGACCAGTCTCGCCGTTGCACCGGCTTTGTATGGCAAAGCGCCATACGACACGATGCGTGATTTCACGCCGGTTACGCTGACCGGGTACACGCCGCTGCTGATGGTAGTTCATCCGTCGTTTCCGGTGAAAAATTTCAAAGAGTTCATCGCACTGGCCAAAAAGAGCAAAGAGCCGATTACCTTCGGTTCCGGCGGCGTCGGCTCATCGCCGCATATGGCGGGTGAACTGATGGCCTCGCAGCTTGGCATCAAGATTACCCATGTGCCCTATAAAGGCGAGAATCCCGCGCTGGCCGATACCGTCGGTGGTCAGATCCCGGTCATGTTCGGTAATCTGCCGGTGGCGATTCCGCATGTGCAAAGCGGTCGACTGCGTGGTATCGCCAACACCTGGAGCACGCGTTCACCGCTGGCGCCGGAGATTCCCACGGTCGCTGAAG